>Ga0247727_10001418_pt1 | contig 56997 bp, 56 predicted proteins | sample WisWelCaveWW1625_FD_202498 | JGI IMG/M metagenome (GOLD analysis project Ga0247727, IMG submission 202498) | Biofilm microbial communities from Wishing Well Cave, Virginia, United States - WW16-25 | ecosystem: Environmental > Aquatic > Deep subsurface > Groundwater > Cave microbial mat | place... | reverse complement strand
TGCGACGTGGAGGAGGTAGTTCATGGTTCATGAACCCGGATAACTATAGCAAATAATTCCAAGGAGCCAGGCCAAAATGTCACACCACCGGAGGCTCAAAAGCGACCGCCACTTCCAGTCGCACCCGTCTTGCTCCTTGCCATTTGGTGACGGTTGGGTTAAGGAACAATGGCGAGGGGGGCGCGAGTTGAGCCAGTACCAACAAGACGAAGTGCGGCCACGGCATTACTGCGGTTTGTTCGGCATTTACGGTCATCCGAATGCCGCCGAACTCACCTACTACGGCCTCTACGCGCTGCAACACCGCGGCCAGGAAAGCGCCGGTATCACCACCTCCGATGGCATCGACCTGCGCACCTACAAAGGCATGGGACTCGTCGGCCAGGTGTTCGACAAAAACATCCTCCGCTCACTGCCTGGCCACGTCGCCATCGGCCACGTCCGCTACTCCACCACCGGCAGCTCGCATATCAAGAACGCCCAGCCGCTCGTCGCCGACTGCGCGCGCGGCCAGATCGCCATCGCCCACAACGGCAACCTCACCAACGCCGCCCGCCTGCGCACCGACCTCGAAGAGCAAGGCTCGATTTTCCAGACCACGGTGGACAGCGAGATCATCCTCCACCTGCTCGCCCGGCCGTTCAACGGTGATCGGACGCACTCGCTCGAAGCTGTGATGAAAAAAATTCAGGGCGCGTACTCCCTCGTCATCATGGGCGAAGACGAACTCATCGGCGTCCGCGACCCGTTCGGCTTCCGGCCGCTCGTCCTCGGCCAAATGCGCACCAACGTCAAAGAAGACGGCGTCGATGGCACCGCCTACGTCCTCGCCAGCGAAACCTGCGCGCTCGATCTCATCCACGCCGACTACGTCCGCGACATCGCTCCCGGCGAAATTGTGCTGATCAACCAGAACGGCATCCGCTCCGTCAACCCCTGGGCCGGCACCCAGCAACCCCACGCCTTCTGCATCTTCGAGTTCGTCTATTTCGCCCGACCCGACAGTAATCTTCTCGACCACAACGTCGCCCAGGTCCGCATCAACCTCGGCCGCGCCCTCGCCCGCGAACATCCCGTCCAAGCCGATCTCGTCATCCCGGTGCCCGACAGCGGCAACTGGGCCGCGATGGGTTTCGCCGAGCAATCCGGCGTCCCGTACGGCAACGCGTTCGTCCGCAACCACTACGTTGGCCGCACCTTCCTCCAACCGACCCAGCTTATCCGTGATTTCGGCGTCCGCGTAAAACTGAACCTCATCAAAGAGATGGTGGCCGGCAAACGCGTCGTCGTGGTGGACGACTCGATCGTCCGCGGAACAACCGCCCGCGCCCGCGTCGTCACCCTGCGCGAAGCCGGTGCGAAGCAAGTCCACATGCGCGTCAGTTGTCCCCCGCACAAATGGCCGTGCGCCTACGGCATCGATTTCCCCACCCGCAAAGAGTTGATGGCCGCCAACAACTCGCTCGAACAAATCCGCGACTTCCTCGGCGCCGATTCTCTCGGCTACCTGTCGCTCGACTCGATGATCAAATCCACCGGCCTGCCGGCAGGGGAATTCTGCGCCGCCTGTTACACCGGCCAGTACCCGTCCCCCGTCGAATCCGAGATGGACAAGTTCGTCATGGAACAACGCCGCACCCGTTACCGCGAATCCGTCTCCGACCTCGTCCACGACGACACCCAGCGCCGGTTGCTGTAGGAGAGTTGAACGCTATGGCTGCCACTCAAGGTGTCCGGGAAATTACAGCCTTCATTCCACTGGCCTTGGGGATCTGTTCTCTAACCTGCTACATGCTTTACATCAGATCTCACCAAGGATTCTTCACCTCGGTGATCACGCCCGAATCATACCACCAAACGAGCATTGTCCTTGCGATTACGGGAAGTGTCGCGGCACTTGTGTTCGGTTCGTCTCGTTGGTTGAGGGGACTTCCGGGGCTTTTTCACCGAGTCGGGACGCTCGGTCTGTTCATTGCGTTGCTCGCCCTGATCGTTTCCTTGATTACGATCTAGGTGCGGTGCCGTTAGTGCGAAATTCGAGCCGCCCAATCACTTCAGCCCCAGTCGGCGGCGCATTTCGGCGCTGGAGATGCCCTGGCCGGGTTTGCAGCGGGCACGGGAGCGCTCGATCAGCGCAAGGAAGTCAGGATTCGTACTGAGACTGATGGTTTCCCAATCGGCGTTGGAGATTGGCACCACCGCCGCCATTGGTCGCCCGCGTCGCGTTATGACCACAGTTTCTTTCTTGGCGTCACGCGCGTATTTAGCCAGGGGCGCAGTTGCTTTGGTCAGGTCCAATGTTTTCATAACTCAAATACTTTCCCTGCGATCCGAACCTCGTTGCGATCCTTCGTGCCAACGGCGCGAACCGTCACAATCTTTTCAGGCCCAGCTTGCACGTCGTAGTATACGCGAAGCTTGGCCACGCGCAATTCCCAAGGCGCGAGCGGATTGGGACGCATCCGCTTACGGTTTCGTGTCTCGACGGTTGGTTCATGGGTCAATTGTTCTTCCACTCGGTCGAGAACGATCACACGTTGTCGCGCGGAAAGCGCCTGCAAGTGTTCGCGCGCCTCGGGATCGTATTCGATGCGATAGGCCACGGGAATGACAACTTAGCCAGTGGGCTGCCGGCAGCAGAATTCCGTCTCTGACCTCGTCCACGACTATACGCAGGAACTGCTGCTGTGATGGTGTCCCAAGTCGCCACCAATCGGCTTGAGCGCGGCAGCGTGGCATGTTACTGTGTTGCACATGAAACGGATCGTGCTGGATCGAAAGGATGCGCGCATCAGGAAATTTGTCCGCGCGTTGGCGGCGGAGCCGAACGGATCGGTGGTCGAGCTTCGTGGGAAGGCGCTGTTTCGCATCGTGCCGGCTGCTTCGCCCGCCGTGGATCGTGCCAAGCTGAAGGCCGCGATTTTGCGGCGGCGCGCAAAGTCCCGCAGGCTCAACGCAGGTTGGGAGGCAGTCGATCGAGAGATGTGGGAACGCATGCCTCACTCCCGATCATAATCCACCGTGCCCGTCCCTTCCCACCCTCGGCGGGGCGACGTTTGGCTTGTCTCGCTTGATCCCACCGTCGGGCACGAGATCAGGAAAACTCGACCGGCGATCATCGTCACCAACGACGTCTACAACGCGCATAACTGGGTCGTATTGGTCGTGCCGGTAACATCGAGCACCCGCGCTGAATACGATCAGGTCCTCATCAGCCCACCCGAAGGAGGACTCTCGAATCCAAGCGTGACTCTCCCAGACCAGATGCGTGCGGTGGATCAGCAACGTCTGGTCCGCCGGCTTGGCCGGCTCAAGCCCTCGACAATGCACGCCGTCGATCGCTCGCTGCGAATCGTTCTCGATCTACCCTAACGGTTTGCCCCGCCCACTTGCATTTTCTTCCCCATTCCCCCACACTGCGCCGCGTGAGCGATCGGAAAAACTCGCGCAGCGCCTACGCTTCGGCGGGCGTGAATATTGATCTCGGCGATGACCTCAAGAGCCGGCTGCCCGCGCTCGTGCGCAAGACGCATCGGCGCGAGGTACTGGGAAGCATCGGCGGGTTTGGTGGGCTGTTTGCGCTCGACCGCAAGAAATACCGGCGACCGGTCCTCGTCAGCAGCATGGACGGCGTCGGCACGAAGCTCAAAATCGCCGTGATGATGAACCGGCATGACACCGTCGGGCAGGACCTCGTCAACCACTGCGTCAACGACATCGCGGTGCTCGGCGCGGAGCCGTTGTTTCTCCTCGACTACATCGGCATGGGCAAGCTCGCGCCGCGCGTGTTTGAGCAGATCATTGCCGGGCTGGCCAAGGCGTGCGCGGAAGCGGGCTGCGCACTCATCGGCGGCGAGACCGCGCAGATGCCGGGGCTGTACGCCGCGGGCGATTACGATTTGGTCAGCACAATCGTGGGCGTCGTCGAGCGCGACCGGATCATCGACGGCTCGCGCATTCGCCCCGGCGACGCCATCCTCGGCTTGGCCTCGACCGGCCTGCACACCAACGGCTACTCGCTCGCGCGGCAAATCCTCTTCGCCCAGATGCGGGTTGGGCCTGACGACTTCTGTCGCACGCTCGGCGGCACCTACGGTGAAGAACTGCTCAAAGTCCATCGCAACTATTGGCCGCTCATCCACGCATGGACCGTCAACCATCGACCATTCCTCCACGGCCTCGCCCACATCACCGGCGGCGGGTTCTACGACAACATTCCGCGCGTGCTGCCCAAGAACTGCCAGGCGGTGATTCGTGCCGGGTCGTGGGACGTGCTGCCGATTTTCAAATTGCTGCAGGCCGGCGGCGGCGTGAGCGACGAGGAAATGCACCGCGTGTTCAACATGGGCATCGGGATGATATTGATCGTTGACCCGCAGGCGGCCGGCCAGGTTCGCCGAATCGCTCGACGGGCCGGAGTTCGCGCGTACCAAATCGGCGAGATTCGCAAGGGCAAACAGGACGTCGTGATCGAGTGAAACGGCGGTGGCTGCGGTTCGTAGTCGTGTTCGTCAGCGTGTCCATCCTGCTCGGATTGGTCGGGAAGTTCGTTGCCACGCCGTTCCTCGTGGTGGGCGAAAGCATGGAGCCGACGCTGCGCTCGCTCGACCTCTGCGTGCTGAAGCGCGTGCGACATTATCAGCCCGCGCGGGGCGACATCGTGATGTTTCGCACCGCCGATAATCCACCGCTGTATTTCATCAAACGGGTCATCGCCCTCCCGGGCCAGACCATTGCCATCGAAAGCGGTTTCGTTAAGATCAATGGCGAATTGCTCGACGAGCCGTACGCGCCGCCTAATCCGGGCCTGGAATTGCCGGCGACCAACGTCCCTCCCGGCAAGGTCTGGGTCATCGGCGACAACCGGTGGGGTTCGCTCTCCACCATGGTGGCCACGCGCCTCGTGCAAGCCGAACTGATTTGGCACTGGCGCTGGAAACCGGAAAAAGAATCCAAATGAGATGGCTCAAGATCATACTCGGCGTCGCGCTGCTGATGCTTCTGGGATGGTGGTTGAAGGAACGGTTCTTCATCAGCGAGGAGACCCGGATCAAACGCGCTATCGCCGCCGCCGAGCAAGCGGTCGAGGCGGGAAACCTTCTCAAGCTCGAAGGTTTCATCGCCCAGGACTACACGGACCATTACGGCTTCGACAAATCCACCGTGCTCGCCGGCATCCGACAGTTCCGCGCGCAGTACCCGAAGATCTTCATCCACATTACCGGGATGACCATCACCCTCGCCGATGATCGGCAGACCGCTCAAACCGCCTTCATCGCCAGAATTCTCACCGGCCCCGTCGACGATCCCAGTGCCACTGAAGTCCGCAACGAACGTCTCCGTCTCCACCTCCGCAAAACCGACAGCGGCTGGAAACTCCGCCGCGCCGAAGCGCCCGAGTTGAAGTTTGAGTGATGTCACGGACCTGATGGCCAGATCGGGGCCGGGGGACGCGGCTGGGAGCCCTCGTGGGAGCGGCATTCCTGCCGCGACCGGTAACGCCGCCTACCGCTCCCGTTCTCCCGCTGCAAATTCGGTTGAACGGCGCGCGTCCCTCCGTTACGCTCAATTTGTCATGACGAAGATTCAGCGCGCGCTCATCAGCGTGTCCGACAAGACCGGTCTCGTGGACCTTGCCCGGCACCTGCACGCGCTTGGCGTCGAGATCATCTCCACGGGCGGCACGGCCAAAGCCCTGAAGGGCGCCGGCATCCCCGTCGTTGAGATCAGTCAGCACACCGGGTTCCCCGAAATGCTCGATGGGCGGGTGAAGACGCTCCACCCGAAGGTGCACGGCGGGTTGCTTTACATCCGCGGCAATCCTGACCACGAGCGACAAGCACGCGAGCACGGCATCACGCCCATCGACCTCGTCGTGGTCAACCTCTACCCGTTCGAGCAGACCATTGCCAAACCGGATGTCACCCTGCCCGATGCCATCGAGAACATCGACATCGGCGGCCCGAGCATGTTGCGCAGCGCGGCAAAGAATCACGCGAGCGTTACCGTCATCGTTGACCCTGCCGATTACCCGGCCGTGCTGAAGGACATGCAGGAACATGACGGCACCACCTGCGCGATGTTCCGCTGGAAACTGGCGGTGAAGGTTTTTGAAACGACCGCGCGCTACGACGGTGCGATTGCCACGCATCTTCATGCGGAACGGATGAAGGCGAAAGGCGAGACCGCGCCGACATTCCCGGCCACTCTGAATCTCTCACTGAAGAAAGCCCAGGACCTCCGCTATGGCGAGAACCCGCACCAGCAGGCGGCGTTGTACGGCGATTTCGCCAGTCGCTTCCAGCAGCTTCACGGCAAGGAACTTTCCTACAACAACATCCTCGATCTCACCGCCGCCGCCGAACTCGTCGCCGAGTTCGAAGACCCGACGGTCGCCATCATCAAGCACACCAACCCCTGCGGCGCGGGCAGCGCGCCCACGTTGCGCGCGGCCTGGGACTTGGCGTACGCGACGGACAAACAAGCTCCGTTTGGCGGCATCATCGCGGTGAACCACCCGCTCGACGCCGGCATCGCCGAAGCCATCGCCGAGATTTTCAGCGAGGTGATCGTTGCCCCCGATTTCCAGCCCGATGCGCTCGCCATTCTCCAGAAGAAGAAGAACCTGCGCCTCATCCGGCAACTCGCTCTTCCATCTTCCATCTTCTCTCTTCGTTCCGTGACCGGCGGCGTGCTCGTCCAAGATCGGGACACCCGGCTGGTCTCCGCCGCCGACCTGAAAACTGTCACCAAGCGGCATCCCACGCAGGAAGAACGTCACGCCCTGCTGTTCGCGTGGCGTGTGGTGAAACACGTGAAATCCAACGCCATCGTGTTTGCCAAGTGTGAGAGTGGGAGCGGCCTCAGCGCCGCGACGGGTCGGGGCACTGAGGCCCCTCCCACATTGAATCAAGTCCGGACCCTCGGCATCGGCGCGGGACAAATGAGCCGGGTTGACTCCTCAAAAATCGCCGTGTGGAAAGCGAAGGAGGCCGGCCTCGATCTGAAGGGCAGCGTGGTGGCCAGCGACGCGTTCTTCCCTTTCCCCGACGGCGTGCTCGCCGCGGCCGATGCGGGCGCGACGGCGGTCATCCAGCCGGGTGGCAGCGTCCGCGACAACGAGGTCATCGCCGCCGCCGCCGAGCGGGACCTGGCGATGGTGTTTACGGGCATCCGACACTTCCGGCATTAGCGACATGAGCCTCCCCGCCAAGATTCTGGTGGTCGATGACGAAGCGCCCATCCGCGAGTTCCTGGCGGAGGTTTTGGGGAAACTGGGCCACCGCGTTCTCGAAGCGGCCACCGGCCCCGAGGCGTTGCAGATCGCCCGCGAGAAACATCCCGATTTGATCCTGCTCGATTTGATGATTCCGGGCGTGACCGGCATCGAAGTGTGCCGCCAACTCCGCGCCGACCCGGCCGCGCGCGACATTCGCATCATCGTGGTCTCCGGCGCCGATGCGAAACTGGGACTGGAGGAAAGCATTATTGCCGGCGCCGATGATTTTCTCGCCAAGCCAATCGACACGCTCGAACTGACCGTGCGCGTTCGCTCGATGCTGCGCGTCCGCAACATTCCGGACGAAGAGAAGCGCGTCGAGGTCTACATCGAGAACCTCCAGAAACTGCGGCAGCCGTGACCGAGCACCGGGTGGAAGGCGGCAGCGAACTGCGCGGTTCGCTGCGGTTGGTGACGATGGCCTGGGTCTTCGGTTCGCTGTGGATGTACATCGTCAGTGGCGCGGCGCTGACCCAGTATGGCAAACTGCTGGGGCTGTCGAAATTCTGGTTCGGTCTGTTGGGCGCGTTGCCGTTTGCGGGCGCGCTGGTGCAGTTGCCGGCCAGCTATTGCGTGGCGCGATTTGGGCATCGCAAATCGGTGTTCATCATCGCGGCCGCGCTGCACCGGCTGGTGTGGCTGCCGATTGCGGCGATCCCGTGGTTCGTGCCGCACGCGTGGTGGTGGCCGGCGTTGTTGTGGCTGGTGGCAACCTCGTGGGCGTTTGGTCACATCTCGACGCCGGCCTGGGTGTCGTGGATGGCCGATCTGGTGCCGGGCCGGATCCGCGGCCGGTATTTCTCGCGCCGGACGCAGGTCGGTCAATTGGTCGGGCTGGCCACGACGACAACCATCGGGTGCGTGCTCGATCTCGCCGATCACACGGGCGGCGACACGTTGATGAGAACCCTGTCGGTGGCGATTGCGCTAGCTGGGCTGGCGGGCACGGTGGACATCTTGTTTTTCCTGCCGGTCCGGGAAGCGCGGCCCGTGCAACCCGATCCCCACGTGAGCTTGTGGGAACTGGCGCGCGCGCCGCTGGCGGACCGGAATTTCCGCCGGTTTCTGGCGTTCACGTTCACGCTCACATTTGCCATCGGCTACGTCGGCCAATACGCTTGGTTGTACATCTTTGATGTGGTCGGCCTGTCGAATCTGCGGGCCAATATCATGCTTGTTGTTGTCCCGTCGGTGGTGTTGATGATGTTCACTTCGGTCTGGGGCCGGGTGATCGACCGGATCGGCCACAAACCCGTGTTATTGATTGCCGGTCTGCTGATCGTACCCGGCGGGGCGGCGTGGGTTTTTGTGACACGCGATCACTGGATCCCCGGCTATTGCGCCGTCATGCTGGTTTGCGCGGCGTGGCCGGGCGTCGAGTTGGCCAACTTCAACATCATGCTTGGCATGAGCGGCGAGAGGAGTCGCCCCGGCGCCTACGTGGCCATCAACAGCCTCGTCGGCGCAGTGGCCGGCATCCTCAGCGGATTGTTCGGCGGGATCGTCGCCGAGGCGTTGAGCGATTGGCACGGCACACTCTTCGGCTGGCCGCTCACCTATCACGGGGTGCTCTTCTTGATTTCCGGTGTGATCCGCTTCCTCGCGCTGGGCTGGTTGATTGGCCTCGAAGACCGCCGCGCCTACACCACCCACGCCGCGTTGCGTTACATGGGCACCAACCTCTACTCCAATCTCCACCAAGCCATCTTTCTCCCCGGCCGCCTCCTCCTCCGCCTCACCCGCTGGACGTACGAAATTAAACCCAAAGGCCGTAAGTAGTCGCAGGCTTTACGCCTGCGCGCCGCTAGCATAGGATGCCGGCATGGCGAGCGAGTCGGTGAAACAAAAGCAGGCGCGCGTCGGCAAGATCATCGCCACGCTGCGGAAGACGCACCCGGATGCCAGGCTGGCGCTGGATTTTTCAAACCCGTTGGAGCTGTTAGTCGCGCTCATCCTCGCCGCGCAGGCTCGCGACGACCTGGTGAACTCGGTCACGGCTGGCTGGTTCAAGAACTACCGGACCGCGAAAGATTGGGTGGGACTGAAAGAGGCGGACGTCAGCAAGATCAACTTCTACCGGCAGAAAACCCGCTCGATCCAGGGTGCCGCCCGCATGCTTGTCGAGAAGCACGACGGGAAAGTGCCGGACACGTTGGAGGAACTGCTCGAACTGCCCGGCGTGGGCCGCAAGACCGGCAACGTCCTTCTCGGAAATGCGTTCGGCCACCCGGCGATCGGGGTGGATACGCACGTGTGGCGGCTGTCCCAGCGGTTTGGGCTGACCACGAAGGACGATCCCGACAAAATCGAGTTCGACCTCGTCGTGATTGTCCCCGAGAAAGAGCGCGTGAAATTTTGCCATCTGCTCCAGTTCCACGGCCGACGCGTCTGCACCGCCAAAAACCCCAACTGCCCGGCCTGTTCCATCAACCGACTTTGCCCTTGGCCGGAGAAGACGAAGGCTGCATGAAGCCGAAGAACGTCGAGGTGATCAACAACATCCTCGCCATCGCCTGGGAGGACGGGCACGAGAGTTATTACGATCCCGAGCCGCTCCGCCGGGCCTGTCCCTGCGCGGCCTGCAAAGGTGAAACGAACGTCCTCTCCCACGCCGCGCCGCTGCCGCAGAATTTTTCCCCGGCCAGCTTCGAACTGCGCGGCTGGCAATACGTCGGTGGTTACGCCCTCCAGCCGCACTGGGGCGACGGCCACGCCTCGGGTCTTTACACCTTCAAGTATCTGCGGGAACTTTGTCCGTGCGACCAATGTCAAAAACCCAAACACTGAATACTTGTTTCCCATGAGAATCATCGATCCCCATTGTCACATGATTTCCCGGATCACCGACGACTATGAACGCATGGCGGTGGCCGGCATCGAGGCGGTGGTCGAGCCGGCGTTCTGGCTCGGCTCGCCCCGCACCAATGTCGGCACGTTCATCGACTACTTCGAAATGATCATCGGCTGGGAAACCCAGCGCGCCAGGATGTACGGCATCGAGCATTTCACCTGCATCGCCATGAACCCGCGCGAAGCCAACAACGTCCCGCTCACCAAGGACGTCCTGCCGGTCGTGGACAAGTTCTGCCAGCGCGAGACCTGCGTTGCCATCGGCGAGATTGGCTTTGACACCCAGACCGACGCCGAAGAGTCCGCCATCCGCGCCCAACTCCGTACCGCCAAGAAGTACGACATGCCGGTCCTCGTCCATCTCCCCCACCAATACAAGAAAGTTGGCACCGAGCGGACACTGAAAGTCGTCCTCGACGAAAAGATGAACCCGAACAAGATGCTTCTCGATCACAACACCGAGGAAACGATGCCGCTCTATGCCGGCACGAGGTTCTGGCGCGGCATCACGGTCTATCCGATTACCAAAGTCAGCGTCGAACGCGCCGCCAACATGGTCCAGCAATACGGCGTCGAGCGCCTGCTCATCAACAGCGCGTGCGACTGGGGACCGTCCGACCCGCTCAGCGTCCCCAAAGTGGTCATCGAACTGAAAAAGCGCGGCGTCCCCGCCGACCAAATCGAACAACTCGTCTTCCGCAACCCCCAAGAATTCTTCGGCCAGAGCGACAAGTGGACGTTCAAGGCGTAGTGGCGCGGGCTTGTTTGGAGTTCACGCTTCAGCGTGCGGCCGTTCGCCGCTGGCCCCTTGACCCTACGCTGTGAAGGGTGAACTCCGAACGGCAATGGCCTGCAGCAGCCGGGCGCTACCTTGTCAGTTTTTCGCGGTGGCGCGTTCGCAGTGAGCCATGGAGTCTGCGGAGTGGCGTCCGATTGGCCCACGGCACTTCGCCTCGAAACGATGCTACTCTGCGAAGTAGTCCGCTACGTAGCACGAGCGCGGGGTTGCGTGCCTGACTACGAACACGGGCAGCAGTTTGTGTTTGGATTCTTCGAGCAGCGCGATCACCTGCTCGCGCTTCACGCTGGGGAAACCCTCCAAAAAGTCGTCAATGGAATCGCCGGCCTCCAAGTGAGCAAACAGGCTTTGCACAGGCACGCGCGTGCCCATGAACACCGGCATCCCTCCCAGAGTCTCGGAATCAGAGTGATACCCTGGCTGCTTGCTCATGACCCACCACTAACCCCTGCGCTCCCGGCAATCAAGCCGCAGTTGCGCCACAATCGCGCGAGCGCTCTGTCTCATTCCAACAAACCAAGCCCAAGCAGGATTTCACGCCAACGCAGGCGGTCGTCGGTGTTCATTTCGAGAAGCCACACGGTCGTTCGCCCCATCGGTGTCTTGCCGACGATCCGCGCGCCGTTGCGGGCCAAGTGTTCCTCCCAACGGTCCCGACGGGGATGAAATAGGGGCGTCGCCTTGCCGGTGTCAGGGTCAATGCCGCCGAGGTTCGGTCCCTTCTGGTAATTGCACTCAGGACAGGCGAGCGCCAGATTGGCGGAGTCATCGGCGCCGCCATGTTGCCGGGCGACGATGTGTTCGATGTGGAAGCGGAGCACGGAAGTGTGTTGCGGGAGGCGGCAGTATTCGCAGCGGTGTCCGGCCCGCCGGCGGACGAGTTCGCTCGTGGCGCTGTCCATCAGGAAGGCTGAGCGTGGACGAGAAAAGCGCGCGCCTCAGCCTTGAGCACTCCGAGGAGAGTGTTGGCACGGACGATGGATTCGAGCTCGGCCCGCTCTGCCTGGGTTAACTGACCCTCGGTGCCCCGTTCCGCGAGGTCATCGTAACGCGCCTGCATCTCCGCGTCCGCTTCGACATTGACCAATGCCCGCGCAAGTTCCACGGTCAGGTTACGCGACAGCGGTCGCAAGAGCCGCTCCAACGCCGTTGGTGCACTGCCGTTTGCCATGCGCCAAGAGTAATCCAACTCGTCTCATGGAGCGAGAAGTTTCTAAGTAAGAGGTGGACGTTCCGGCCGTTACGGCGAGGACCAACGCAAAGTCGCCAAGTCGTTCATCTGCTTGGTTCCGGCGTTCGCGTCTCGGCGCCTTTGCCTGAGCCTTCGGTTCTCCGTCGTTACTTCTCCAACACCTTCTTGCTCTCGCGGAGGTGCGCGCCGGCCTTTTTCATCTCCTTCAGCGCGCGGTCGCCGTCGCCGCGCTGGACGTTGACGGCGCGCACGGCGTCCTCGACCACGAACACCTTGTAACCCAGCTTCAACCCGTCGAGCACCGTCGCCTTCACACAGTAATCGGTCGCCAACCCGGTCACATACAGCGTGTCAATCCCGCGCGCCTTCAGCAACTCGTCAAACCTCCGCCCCTTCTCGTCGTGCCCCTCAAAATCCGAGTACGCCTCGTTTGCCGGGTCGTCGGCCTTCTTGATGAACACGTCAATCGCGTGGGGATCGATGCCCGGATGCAGGTCCGCCCCGCGCGTCTTCTGGACACAGTGCGCCGGCCACGGGCCGCCTTGCTCTTGGAACGAACAATGGTTCGGCGGATGCCAGTCCTGCGTCGCCACCACAAAATCAAACCGCGACAGCAGCCGGTTGACGACTGCCACCACCTCATCGCCTTCCGGCACGGCCAACGCGCCGCCGGCGCAGAAGTCTTTCTGAATATCAACCAGCACCAGCGCGGCCTTTTCGAATGTCATCAGCCACCTCCCTTCTCGCCTGCTCCAACCGGTCGCTGTACCGCACCGGATAACCCGGCTTGGCATCGAGTGCCCGCAGTCCTGCTGGCAACCGCGCCAACTGTTCCGCCGCGCGCGTCCGGCTCGCGGCGAGCCTACAAACAGAAATCGGCTTCCCCTTCTTCATCACCAACTCCAACAACGGTTCACCAGCCTGCTTCTCATCCGCCAACCCGATCACATCGCCCCCCGCGTGACGCCACACCTGTTTCGCGTGTGGGTACGTCAACTTCTCGGCGCTCAGTTTGACCCGTCCACCCGCCGCCGCGCTCACCAGTTTGTACACCCCGCCCAGCGCCGGCGCGTCCGCCGAGGTGGACAACTCCGTCCCCACGCCAAATCCGTCGATCGGCGCGCCGGCCGCCAGCAACTCGGCGATGCGGTACTCGTTGAGATCGCCGCTCGCAAAAATCTTCGTCTTCCTCATCCCGGCTTCGTTCAGGCACTTCCGCACTTCGGCACTGAGGCACTTCAAATCCCCGCTGTCCAACCGCACCGCCGGCACCCGTCCGCGAAACTTCTGGGCCAGCAACTTCACCGCCGCCACCGTGTCATACGTGTCCACCAAAATGGTCGCTGTTTCCGGAAAGACCTTCAGAAACGCCCCGAACGCGTCCTCCTCCCGGTCGAACGCCATCACAAACGAATGCGCCAGCGTCCCGAAGATCGGAATCCCAAACCGCCGCCCCGCCTCGACGTTCGACGTGCCGGCGCACCCACCGACGTACGCCGCCCGCGCCGCCAACACGCCGGCCTCGAACCCGTGGGCGCGCCGCGTCCCGAACTCGATCACACTGCGTCCCTGTGCCGCGGCCACCACACGGGCGGCCTTGCTGGCGATGAGCGTTTGGAAATTAATCGTCGCCAGCAGAAACGTCTCGACGATCTGCGCGTCGATGATCGGCGCCGTCACCCGCAGCAGTGGTTCATTGGCAAACGCGACCGTCCCTTCCGGCATCGCCCACACCTCGCCCATGAATCGCCAGTCGCGGAGAAAATCGAAGAACTCACGGCTGACGTGTTTGAACACCGGTTGCCGGCGCAGAAACTCCACATCGTCCGCGCCGAACCGCGCCTCCGTGAGAAACTCCAGCGCCTGTTCCAGCCCGGCGACGACCAGATACGCCCGTCCTGCCGGCAGGGCGCGGACAAACAACTCAAACGTCGCCTCGTCGCGCCGCCCATTCTCGAAATAAGCCGCCGCCATCGTCAACTCGTACAGGTCGGTGGCTAACGCTGAGACACGCCGCATCATTGAAATCAATCTCATCACCGGGGCACGCGCGTCAAGTGCCGGGCAGTGGGCAGACCGTCCCGGTTGTTGCCGCCCGAAACGGACACGCGGGACGCGCATCCCACTTCACCGTCGGCCGCGGCGCGGGCCTGCTCCTTACGGATCGTACCGCAGCCATCCCCGGCTGCGAGTTCGGCCGGCGTCCCGCCGCCAGACCCGGCCGCACCGAGACGGTGGGTGAACTCGCAGCCGGGGACGGCTGCGCTACGCTGGCGCGCCGCGCGGACGGGATGAGAAATCCGTGTACGGTCGGCGGAGACCCCGCTCCCACCGGGCAACACGTCTTACTCGACTCGCGCCTGCAAGAGCGGTTTGAGCACCTGCCAGACGTTGTGGGCGACGATCCGCTGCCCGGCGGCGGTGGGATGAATCAGGTCTGGTTGATTGTACTCGGGCCGGCCGCCGACACCTTCGAGGAGGAACGGAATCAACGCGACCCGGTTCTTCTCGGCCAGTTCCGGGAAGATGGCTGCGAACTGTGCGGTGTATTCGTTGCCGAAATTCGGTGGCATGCGCATGCCGGCCAGCACGATCTGGAGTTGGGGATATTTTCGCCGGGCGCGGTCGATAATGCCCTGGAGATTGGCCCGGGTCGTGGCCGGGGCGAGGCCGCGCAGACCGTCGTTGCCGCCGAGCGCGATGATCAGCACGTCGGTCCGGTATTGCATCAGCCAGTCAATGCGGCGCAGCCCGCCCGCGGTGGTGTCGCCGCTGATGCCGGCATTGAGCACGGTTAACTTCCAACCTTCGGCGCTGACCTTCTGCTGGAGCACCGACGGGTACGCCTGCGCCGGGTCCAGCCCGTGGCCGGCCGCCAGACTGTCGCCCAACACCATGATCACGCCCTGCTCGCTTGCAGAAGCGCGCGGCGTCGCGCATAGTGCGGCGACGAACAGGCCGGCGAGAATTCGGCAAACCATCATGCCCGCTACTCAACACGAACCTGCCTGCGCCGTCAACCTCCTGCACGTCACCGGCCTGACCAAGACCTACCCGGTCGGCGACGGCGAGTTGACGGTGCTGGCCGACGTGAGTTTCTCGATGGCGCACGGCGACACCTGCGCGATCCTCGGTCCGTCCGGCAGCGGCAAGACGACGCTGCTTGGCTTGTGCGCCGGGCTGGATCGGCCGAGCACCGGCCGCGTCGTGCTTGACGGCCAGGACCTCGCCGCGCTCGATGAAGACGCTCGCGCCGCGCTGCGCAACACGCTGATCGGTTTCATCTTTCAAAACTTCCAGCTCATCCCGACGTTGACCGCGCTGGAGAACGTGATGGTGCCGCTGGAGTTGCGCGGCGGCAATCACACCCACGAGCGCGCGGTCGAATTGCTCGAACAGGTCGGTCTCGGCCAGCGGGTGCGCCATTACCCGGCGCAGTTGTCGGCGGGCGAACAACAGCGCGTCGCGCTGGCCCGCGCCTTCATTCATCGCCCGAAAATCCTGTTCGCCGACGAGCCAACCGGCAATCTCGACGCCGAAACCGGACACAAAGTGATCGAGTTGATGTTTGAACTGAACCAGGCGGCCGGCACGGCGCTGGTGCTCGTGACGCACGACCTCGAACTGGCGCAACGCGCGCAGCGCATCATCCGGTTGCGCGGCGGGCGGATGGTGAAGGATGAACGGTAGGAGCGGCGACCAAGCCGCGTGCAGCATGTACCGCAGCCGTCCCCGGCTGCGAGTTCCGCCCGCGTCCCGCGGCGGAACTGCCGCACCGAGACGGTGCATGAACCCGCAGCCGAGGACGGCTGCGGTACGCCGCCATGCCGCCTACCTCTTGGATTGAATGCAATCATTCAACCTTTGGCCTCTCAAGATGGCGTGGCGGGACAGTCGGCGGAGCCGGCGACGATTGTTGCTGTACTCGACCTCGATTGTGATGGGTGTCGCGGCGTTGGTGGCGGTTGGGTCGTTCGGGCGGACGGTGCGCGACGGGATGGAGCAACAGGCCAAGTCGTTGCTCGGCGCGGACCTCGTGCTCAGTTCCCGGCAACCATTCGCGGTGGAGGCCGACGCGTTTCTCCAGTCTCTCAACGGCGAACAGGCGCGCGAGATCGCGTTTGCGTCGATGGTTCAGTTTCCCAAAACCCGCGGCACGCGGCTGGTACAGGTGCGGGCGGTAGCGGGCGGCTTCCCGTTTTACGGGAAATTGGAGACCGCGCCAGCCGAGGCGGCGGCACAGTTTCGAGCCGGCCACGGCGCGCTCGTCGAGGAGAGTGTGATGACGCAGTTCGACGCGGCCATCGGCGACACGGTGCGGCTCGGTGAATTGTCCGTCCCGATCGTGGGCACGTTGCAGCGGGTGCCGGGCGAGACGTTTGCGTTTGCGACGTTCGCGCCGCGCGTGTTTGTGACGTTGGATGTCGTGGAACGGACCGACCTGCTCCAGCCCGGCAGTCTCGCGCGTTACAAGGTGTACTACCGGTTCGGCCCGGACACCGACGTGACCGCGCTGGTGGACCGGCTGCGGCCGCAGTTGAGCCGGTATCGGTTGAGTCCCGAGACCGTTGCGAAGCGAAAAGAGAACCTCGGCGACGCGCTGGAGAACGCCTACCGGTTTCTCAGTCTGGTCGGGTTTGTGTCGTTGTTGCTCGGCGGCATCGGCATCGCTAGCGCCATCCACGTCCACGTCCGGCAACGGCTCGCCACCGTGGCGATCCTGCGGTGTCTCGGCGGGTCCGTGCGGCAGACGTTTGCGGTCTATCTCATCCAGGGGATGGCGCTCGGATTGATCGGCGCGGTGGTCGGCACGGTGATCGGCTTGGGCGTGCAAGGTCTGATCCCGTCGCTCGTGCGCGAGTTGATTCCGTTCCCGGTAGTTTGGAGAATTTCGTGGCCGGCGGTGTGGCAAGCCATGGGGGTCGGGTTCGCCATTTGTCTGTTGTTCGCGTTGTTGCCGTTGTTGGCGATGCGCCGCGTGCCGCCGCTGGCGGCGTTGCGGTCATTCGGCACGGACGCGGCGCGGCGCGATCCATTGGTGTGGCTGGTCTATGCGTTGATCGCGGCGGGCGTGTCGGCGTTTTCCGTTATGCAGACCGGCCAGTGGCGTCAGGGACTGGGGTTTGCCGTGGGACTGGCCGGGGCGTTTGCGCTGCTGGCGTTGGTGGCGAAACTCATCGCGGCGGCGGCCCGGCGGCTCCTGCCGGCCCGGGGGTCATACGTGCTGCGGCAGGGCGTGGCAAATCTGTACCGGCCCAACAACCGGACGGTGCTGCTGATGCTGTCGCTGGGACTGGGAACATTTCTGATTCTGACGTTGTACCTCGTCCACGACACGCTCTTGCGCCAGCTCACGACCCAGCGGCAGGACGCGCGTCCCAACGCGATCCTGTTCGACATCCAGCCCGACCAACGCGAATCCGTCACCGCGCTCGTCCGCTCGCTTGGCTTCGAGGTGATTCAGGAAGCGCCGATTGTCAGCATGCGACTGGCCCGGATCAAGGGTCGTTCGCTCGACGAAATACTCGCCGATCCCCGGCGGACCGCGCCCAACTGGGCGCTGCAACGCGAGTACCGCAGCACCTACCGCGATCATCTCACCGACACCGAAACGCCGTTGGCCGGTGACTGGCCGCCGGTCGGGCCGCGCGCGCCGGTGCCGATCTCCATCGAGGAAGGTATCGCCAAAGACCTCGGTGTCGGGATGGGCGACGAGATCGTGTTCGACGTGCAGGGCCTTCCTCTGACGACCCGCGTGGCGAGCCTGCGGAAGGTGGAATGGCGGCGCGTGCAGCCCAATTTTTTCGTCGTGTTCCCGACGGGCGTGCTGGAACAAGCGCCGGCGTTTCACGTGCTGGCGACGCGGGTGGCGGACCCCACGCAATCTGCGGCGTTACAGCGCGCGGTGGTAAACGAGTTTCCCAACGTGTCGGCGATCGACCTGACGTTGATCATCCAAACGGTGGATTCGGTCGTGTCGAAAATCGCGGCGGTGATCCGGTTCATGGCGTTGTTCACGGTGGCGACGGGGCTGGTGGTGTTGCTGGCGGCCATCGCGACCGGGCGGCACCAGCGGTTGCGGGAAACGATGTTGCTGCGGACCCTCGGCGCATCGCGCCGGCAGGTCTTGAGCATTCTCGCGACGGAGTACCTGTGTCTCGGCGTCCTGGCCGGGCTGACCGGGGTCGTGCTGGCGGTGGCGGCCGGCTGGGCGTTGGCGGCGTTTGTGTTCAAGCTCACGTTCGTTCCTGCGCTCGCGCCGCTGCTGATCACGCTCGTCGTGACCGGTGGAATCACCCTGTTGGCCGGCCTGTTCGCCAGCCGCGGCATTGGCGACCAACCGCCGCTGGAAATCTTGCGTGCCGTCGAGTAGCCGGATAGTCTGAGGGCCAGCGTATGAGCCGGATTGGCATTTGTATCGCGGGCCTGAACGGCGCCGTCGCCTCCACGCTGGTGGCGGGCGTGGCGCTGCTGCGTCGCGGACTGGCTGAACCGCAGGCACTGATCTCCGAGCCTTACGTGAAATCGCACGGCCTGCCGGAGTTCGACGACCTCGTCATTGCCGGCTGGGATCCGCGCGGCGAAAACGTCTTCGAGTCCGCCCTCCGCAACCGGGTGATCGAACGGGAACGCCTCCAGCCCATCGCCAAGGAACTCACGCGCCTCAAGCCGTGGCTGGTGGGTACGGATCGGATCCCGAGTTTCCGCCGCGAACACAAACTCGACACGGTCGTGATTCTCAACCTGCTGCCAACCGGTGAACATTCCGCGTCAAGCGGCTATGCCCGGCTGGCCGTGAAACATGGCGGCTCGTTCGTCAATTTCACGCCGAATGATTGCGAGGAGGCGAAGCTGGGCGGCATCCCCTACTGCGGCCGTGACGGCAAGACGGGCCAGACGTGGCTGAAATCGGTGCTCGCCCCGGCCTTTCGCGCGCGGGGACTGAAGATTGCCGGCTGGTACTCCACCAACTTGCTCGGCAACGAAGACGGCAAAGTGGTTGGCCACCCGGTCAAGGGTCGCGCCAAAGTCCGCGACAAGACGAAATTGCTCGGCGAGATGCTCGGCTACGAACCGCATCATCTCGTGCAGATCAATTACTATCCCCCGCGCGGCGACACGAAAGAAAGCTGGGATCACATCGACTACGACGGTTTCCTCGGCTTACCGATGCGCCTGCAAATCAGCGCCCAATACCGCGACTCAATTCTCGCCGCCCCGATGTGCCTCGACCTCGTCCGCTTCATAACGTTGGCCGCCCGGCAAGGCGCCCACGGCCCGCAAACCTGGCTGAGCCTGTTTTTCAAAGCGCCGTACGGGACGAGTATGCACGACTTCTTCCGGCAGGAGCAGATGCTCGTTGAGCATCTAGCCTCCTTCGCCAGACGCTAGTCCACGAGCGTGGTTGGGCTGCGGCGCGTCGAGGATTTTACTTGTTTCGCTTTCCCCTTCGTGTGACAAACCGGCCGAGAATCGCGGCAATCAACCCACACCGGAGGACCCAGCACATGGGAATGGTCAAAGAGTTCAAAGAATTCGCGATGCGCGGCAATGTCGTGGACATGGCCGTGGGCATCATCATCGGCGGCGCGTTCGGCAAGATCGTCAGCTCCATGGTCGGCGACATCTTGATGCCCCCGATCGGCAAAGCCATGGGCGGCGTCAATTTCGCCGACAAATTCATCAACCTGAGCGACGGCAACTACCAGTCACTCGCGGAAGCCAAAGCCGCGGGCGCCGCCGTGATCGCCTACGGATCGTTCATCAACGTGGTGATCGACTTCATCATCGTGGCCTTCTGCATTTTTCTGCTCATCAAGGGCATGAACGCGATGAAAAAGAAGCCGGCCCCCACGCCCGCGACCGGCCCCATCTCCAAGGATTGTCCCTACTGCCAGTCCACGATTCCGATCAAGGCCACCCGGTGCGCCCATTGCACCTCGGAAGTGAAGTGATTGAGCATCCCCTGCAACACACTGCCGGCCGTCGCGGCCCGATTCCCGACGGTCGCATCGTACGCGTCGTCTGCCGCTTCAATGAGTTCAGTGAAGTGCAAGTCTTGACTGTCTTCGCGGACTGATCATGAAGAAACATTCTCGTCAATACGGCAAGTGCGAAAGCTGCGGGGGGCGCGTCATCGAAAAGTTGGTGACTGTGGATCGGCGTTTTCGGGGACGGCTCTTTGAGTTTGAGAACGTGCCGGTCGGGGTCTGCCAATCGTGCGGCCAACGCCGCTACAAGGGCCGCGTGCTGGAACAACTCGAACGGTTGGCGCAGACCCGCTCCAAGATCAAGAGGGTTATCGAAGTGCCCGTCGCCGAGTTCGAGCCCGCCGAAGCCTGACTGCAATCGTCGTTGCCGCTCTGCCATCCCTTCGGGTACAGCGGCCGGCAACTCCGGTGGTTCATTAGAAACTGGTAACGACGCAAGACCGCCTTATGAGGTCCATACGCTAACGAGCGCGTCGCTGCGGTTGTGCGGGGAGCGCTGCAGCACACCGTTGTCGAACAACCCGGAAAGGATGCGCATCAGCGGCGGTGGACATCGCGCTCTGGGACGCGCTCGGCAAATCATTGAAGCAACCGGTCTACAAACTCCTCGGAGGCGCGCGCGACAAAGTGCCGGTCATCGCCATCGGCGGTTACGTGATGAAAGGCAAGACGCTGGCCGACCTCGCGACCGAGATCGAGTACTACAAAGAGCAACAGATTGCCGGCATGAAGCTCAAGGTCGGCAAGCTCTCCGTCGAAGAAGACATCGAGCGCACCCGGCTGGCGCGCAAAGTCGGTGGCCCGAAGTTCCATCTCTGCACCGACTCCAATCAGTCATGGAAGGTCGAAGATGCGCTGAGGTTCGCGCGCGGCGTCCGCGACCTGAATCTGGCGTGGCTCGAAGAACCGTGCCGATGGTACGAGCAGATCACCGGCAACGCCGAGGTGCGCAAGATCGGCATCCCCGTCAATGCCGGCCAGGGCGAGATTTCGATCCACGGCTGCCGGGAACTCGTCGAGCGCGGCGCGGTGGACATCCTTAACGTGGACGCCACCATCTCCCCCGGCGTGACCGAGTGGCGACGCATTGCAGAAATGGCTCAAGAACGCGGCGTGAACATGGCCCACCACGAGGAACCGCAGGTCGCGCTGCACCTGCTCGCCGGCGTGCCGAACGGCTTGTGCGTCGAGATTTTCCCCAACTACAACTGCGACCCGATGTGGTTCGACCTGCCGGAAAAGCAGCCGGCCATTCGTGACGGCTACATGTTGTTGCCGGACGGTCCGGGTTTTGGCCTGCCGCTGCGGACGGGTACGATTCAGAAGTGGCGCGCGTAACTCGGCCCGACTACCGTGGATTTGTGAGCAAGTAGGCCAACGCTCTCCGAGCGTGGCCCGCCGCGCACCCCATTCCAAAGGTCGGCCTCGGAGAGGCCTGACCTACTCGCGCCAGCCAACACAGGTTTGCGTGGTGACAGTGTCCCGATGCTCCTGTCGGTGCCCCATCGTGTTTTCCCCGATAGGCACCACCCCGCCAATCCGCTAGGCTCTGCCGCGTGCGATACTACGCGCACACGTAGGTGAGCCTCCGATGAACCGCATCTACCAAGGCGGAAGCTGCCCCAAGGGCATGCTTGCCCGCCACACCCTGAGGTGTTACAACCAGCGCACATGGGGTCCGGCGTGTTCTCCGAAATCAAAGATTCTTTGCGACACCTCTACCAGCAGGATGACCGCCCCTGGCTGGTCGGCTACAGCGGCGGCAAAGCCGAGTCCGACGAGACGCCGTCCTCGGCAAACAGCACCACAGTCCGCGCCCTCTACAACCTCTACGCCAACGCCTCCAACGGCGAATGCCCCATCCCGATCGACACCGAGCACCCACGGCAATATGAGTTGCGATACATTTTGCTCGAACCCCAGCCTCTGTTACCATTCTGCATCGTGAGATGAAAGCGTTTCGCCCATACGTCGAACGGCTTGAGGACATGGCGGTGAGCCTGCCAGCCCAACGAGGCGATTGGACTCAAAGAGTCGCGTCGGCGCTCAACGGAGAACCCGGTCGGGAATTGGCCGACGTCCTGAGCCTGCGAACGCGCCGCAAGATGGGCGCATTTTTCACCGGTGTGACTCTCGCACAACGAGCCATTCCGCGTTTGAACGGCTCACCACATCACACCGTCTTCTTCGATCCGGCGTGCGGCGTCGGTGATTTGTTGTTAGCGGCAGCCAGACTCCTACCTCTCCGCGATTCACTTCAGGGAACGCTCGATTCTTGGGGCGCACAGCTAGTGGGGTGTGATACCAATCCGGAGTTTGTGCGCGCGGCTAAAACGCGGCTGGTCTTGTTGGCGCGCCAGCGAGGAGTACCGGTAGGTAAGACTGAGAGACTGGACTTGCAGTCGGTATTTCCTCTGATTGAAGTGCGCGATGGTCTCAAGGCAATCGACCAGTGCAGGGTGGCGACATGGATTGTCCTGAATCCACCTTATGGGTATGTTTTCGCGCCGGAAGGATGCCGCTGGGCGTTGGGCAAGCTCACGGCGGCAGCCGTTTTCTTCGAAGCGTGTCTGCGGCATAGCGCGGCCGGGACACGCATCACAGCCATTCTACCCGACGTGTTGCGCTCAGGAACACGTTACGAGAAGTGGCGGCAGATGGTCAGCAAGCAGAGCGTAGTTAATCGAATTGAGCCGTATGGCCTCTTCGATCGGAACGCCGACGTTCACGTGTTTGTCCTAGACGTGACGAAAGAGAAGGCTACAGCACGACCGCGAAAGGCGCTCTGGCTTGGCAAACCAGTTGACCGCCAAACTACGGTTGGCGATTTTTTTGCCGTGCATGTCGGGTCGGTCGTCCCTCATCGGCATCGGCAGAGAGGGATTCGAGTTTGCGTGCCTTACATTCATGCAAGGGCGATTCCGGCTTGGGCGCAGGTGCGTCGGATTGCGGACCAAAGGCGATTCAAGGGGAGTTTGTTTAAGCCCCCGTTTGTCGCGATTCGTCGGACATCCCGCCCCGAAGACACATACCGCGCAACCGGAACTTTGGTAACTGGCGTCCGGGCAGTCGCCGTAGAGAACCACTTGATCGTGTGTTGTCCGAGCGACGGAACAATCAAGACTTGCCGGCAGTTGCTACGGCTCATGAAAGAACAGCGGACGAATGACTGGCTCAATACCCGCATTCGATGCAGACATCTAACCGTGTCAGCAATTCGGGAACTCCCTTGGCAGAGTAAGCCTTAATGAAGATAAAGTTCGCCACGGAGATTCTTCGCCGGCTCGGTGAAGAACTTAATCCTAGTCTGGACAAAGGCATCTTGGAACTGGTCAAGAATGCTTACGATGCAGACGCCGTCAACTGCGTGATCGAGTTGGAGAGCCCAGACCAAACTGGAGGCAGCGTACGGGTCGTGGATGACGGTGATGGTATGACTCCGGATGAAATTGAAAATGGCTGGCTCGTGCTTGGGCGATCCACAAAGGATCAACGGAAGCGTACGCGTCTAAATCGCATCCCTGCAGGAAGCAAAGGATTGGGCAGATTGGCCGCTTTGAGAATGGGGACTCGCGCATTGCTCACAACCAGACCGAAGGCTGAGAAGCACTCGGAGTACAATCTCCTCATTGATTGGGATCAGTATGCAAATGCTGAGCTCGTGGAAGACGTAGACATTGAACTGGAGGAATCTAAACGCGAGCCCGGAACTGAGCACGGTACTACGATACAGATAGAGAACCTCCGCGAAAGAATCGGGCGTCGACAAGTCAAACGTTTAGCCAGAGAACTAGTGCTGTTGGCAAATCCATTTGACGCGGATCCGACCGGCTTCAAACCGGTGCTCAAAGCACCGGAATACAAGGATTTGGAGACTCTTGTAAAACGCCGTTACTTTCGAGACGCGGACTATCATCTCGTGGCTCGTGTTGATGACAAGGGGATATCTGGCTGAGCAAAAAATCGGTCACATCGACGTAGTGCTAATATCACACGCGGACGAAGATCACATCGGTGGCCTGATAGCGCTTCTCGACGCAATGACGGTTACGGTGGCACGAGTCTGTCTCAATCCAGATGGCTCGAAAGGCACGAAAACTTGGGACAGCCTCTTGGTTGTACTCAATCAGGCCGACATCAGAGGGAAGTTAGATTTTCGGACGTCACTAGTCCGCGACGACACCGGAATCTACGACCAAGGCGCAGTACACATCCAAATAGTTGCTCCGAGCAAATACCTCGCCGGCAAAGGCGTCAACAATGAGGATCGACAAAAGCGGAAGATCAACAGCAACTCGCTCAGTGCGGTCATTCGTCTACTCCAATACGGGAAAGCCGTCGCATTATTTCCCGGTGACTTGGACGAGATTGGTATTGACGACATGATCGCTGAGGGCGTGGTCGCGACCGCGCCTCTGATCGTCTTTCCCCACCACGGCGGAGCGCCGGGTTCACCGGATCTGGAATCATTTGTGCGCAAACTATGTCAATTGGCCTGCCCTTCAATCGTTATTTTCTCGGTTGCTCGAGGAAGGCAGAAGCATCCCTTGCCCGCAATCTTTGACCTGCTCCGCAAGAATTTGAAAGAGTTTCGAATTGCTTGCACACAATTGTCAGAGCATTGCGCGAACGTCACACCTGCAACAAGTCCAGCTCATCTTGTAGACGTCTATGCCCGAGGCCGCGAGCATCGCAGGTGTTGCGCTGGAACTCTGGTCATTGACCTCGATCATCCCGATAGCGTGTTTCCAACTAACCCTTCGCATCAAGCGTTCATAGATGTTCACGCACCGACTGCGCTCTGCCGACGGATTGCAGCGGCGGATTAGTTCAACTCCGTATTCGGAATCGAACTCAGAATGCCTTCCTCCAGCGCATCCCGCAACGGACGGACTTTCTTCTCGTAGCCCGGCAGATGTTGCCGCCCATGACCCCTCGGCGTCTCGTCTGATTGCACTCGCTCGTCAGACTCGGCTCGCCCGTTCGGGTCGCCTGCAGCGCTGCATCTCGCTTCGCTCGGTTCGGCTTCCGCGCCAACTCCGCCGCCTGTGGGAATGACGAGTGACGAGTGTCAGTGACCGGAAATTCGGCATTCGCAAATCAGCATTTGTCATTGTCGAGGCCCACATCAGCGACACCACCGCCGTCTCAGATCCATTCGCTCCGCTCAGGACATCCTCCAAATCCGCCACCTTCAACAACCCATCCCGGTTCACCGGCAGATACGTGACTCGACATGCGCCGCCTTCGTGTTTGCCGCAGACGACATCGGCGTCTCGTCCGACTCGGCTTTCGTGTGTTTCGTGGTAAACCGGTCGTTGTTCGCGGACGGCCCGGCGGTCCGTCCCTACCTCAGCATATCCGTGTGATCCGCATAATCCGTGGTTAAACGCCGGTCGTTCCAACGCCATGCAAGAAGCGGTACGTCGCCATCGATCGCGCGGACAGGCGAACCGGCGGCCAGCCTCCAAGAGGCTTGGCCTACTTGTGCGGGCGGAGGAGGGCGCGGAATTGGGCGGGGCTGCGGCCGGTGATTTGTTTGAAGCGACGGGAGAAATGAAACTCGTCGCTGAAGGCGAGTTGCGCGGCGATTTCTTTGTTGGTGAGCCGGCCTTCGTGGACCAGCCGGCAGGCGCGGTCGATGACGCGCGTGAGCCGATGCCGGTAGGGCGAGACGCCGGCAAGTCGCACGAATTTCTTGCGGAAGGTTTCGTGGGACATTCCGAGTTTGCGGGCAATCTGCTCGACATACAGTGACTTCTCGATATTCGCTCCCAACAACGCCCGCGCTTGGGCGAGCCATTCGTCGTCGCGCTCGGCGGCAACATCGCGCTGATAATTCGTGAGAACGTCGGCGAGAGCCGCTTGGACGCGGCAAACGCGTTCCAGCGGCGGCAGGTTCGGGGCGGCAATCTCCTGAAACCGGTGCAACCAGTAGTCGAGCGGTTCAAGGTGATAGATGGGCCGCGCGGGATTGAGCACGCCACTCTTTCGCCACAGTTCGAAGACGGAACCCTCGAAACAGACGTAATACTCATCCCAGGTTTTTCCGGGCTGCGGACCGTAATAGTGGCCGATGTCGGGAAAGACGATGATCAGGTCGCCGGGGCGGATGTCGGCGTCGTACCCGAGCGCATCGTGGTAGCGGGCCGCGCCCGCCAGTGAGTACACCAGGGCGTAGCTGCCGTACACGCGCAGCCTGCCGGGCGGCAGGCCGGGATTGTTGCGGTTGAGGTCCGCCAAAAAGACGCGGCCCAACGGGCTGCCGACGGCGCTTTGAAAAGCACGATGGCTCATCGCTTGCCAGAAAGTACATGGAGAATACCAAAGTCGTCATTCCATGCCAGTGAATTTGGCTTATGCTCCTGCCGTATGAGCACGGCCACCCTGCCAAAACTTACTTCTCTCGGGCTCGAAATGGACGCGAGCGACGCGGCGTTTGGCGAACTGCGCCGCAGCAAGGAGGTGGTGGACGACGGCGCCGCATTGCGCGCGCGGATGGGGGAGGACGGTTACCTGTATCTGCCGGGCTTGCTTGATGTAGATCAAGTCGCGGCTGCCCGACACGAAGTGTTGGAGCGGTTGGCCAAGGAAGGATTTCTGGACGAGCGCCATCCGACGACGGCGGGGGTGTCAAAGGTGAACGTCGAGCGAAAATGGATGGCGATCCCATTGACGCAGAACAATCGCCCCCTGCACGAACTGTTGTACGCGGGCGCGATGATGGAGTTTTACGAACGGTTTCTCGGCGGGCCGGTCCGGCATTTCGATTACACGTGGTTCCGGTCGGTGCCGGGCCACAGCACCGGCACCTATCCGCACTGTGACATCGTGTACATGGGACGCGGCACGCAGAATCTGTACACGTCATGGACCCCGATCGGCGACGTCACCTTCGAGATGGGCGGCTTGATGGTCTTGGAAAACTCCCATCGCCAGCAGGACAAACTCCGCAACTATCTCAAACGCGACGTGGACGCCTACTGCACGAACCGCGCGGACGCCGCCGAGATCGAGTCGGGCAAGAAAGCGTGGCAGGACTGGGATGGCCGGTTGTCCTCGAATCCGGTGTCGCTCCGCGAGAAACTGGGCGGGCGGTGGTTGACGACGGAATACAAGGCGGGTGACTTATTCGTGTTCAGCATGGCGACGATCCACGCCAGCCTGGACAATCAATCGGATTGTTACCGGCTGTCGTCCGATTCCCGGTATCAACTGGCCAGCGAGCCGGCCGATGACCGCTGGATTGGCCCGAACCCCATCGCCCACGGCCCGGCCGGCAAGCGCGGCAAGATTTGCTGAGTCAGCGCGTCAGCCATTCCCGCAACACACACGCGTCTTCCAAGAACACTTCCGGGCTGTCGTCGCGGACGAACTCCAGCGAGGCGAAGTGGTCGCGGCCGGTGGAGCGCACGATGTCGAGGAAACGTCGCCAGCGGGCGGCGCCTTCCGCGAGCGGGCGTCGCTCAACGGGCGTTGGTCGCCAGTGGTACACGTGCAGGTGCGACAGTCGTGGCAACACCGCCCGCAAGCCCGCCACACAATCCTCGTCGGACTGATCAAGCGGCGGTTGCCAGAACGTGAACACGGCCGGGTGCTTCACGGCGGCGAGAAGCTGTTGCGCGGACTCGTTGGTGTCGGTGAGCGTACTGCTGTGGTACTCGAATGAAATCGTCAACCCCACCGCCGCGGCAAGGTTGGCGACCCGCAGCGTCTCCATCGCCACGCGTTGCCGGTGGGCGGCCTCGGCTTGGTCGGAGCCGAGTTTGCCGGCCCAAATGCGAATCGTCGGCGCGCCGAGAGCGACCGCGGTTTCGAGCACGCGGTCGAATGACAAGTCGTCCTCCTCACTCGTGGCCACCCGGTAGTACGAGCCGTAGGCGGAGACGGCCAGCCCGGCATTCGCGGTGAGCGCGCGGACTTCGCGGGCGCGGGCGAGGTCGCCGTGCGGGACGTGGATGTCGCCGCCCCATTCGATGCCACGCAGTTGGGCTTGCTGGGCGAGGTCAACGATCGCACGCGGCGCGAGTTGGCGGAACGTGATGGAAAGCAAGCCGGGGTGGATCATGCCAGGTCGCGATTTTCGGTGGCGCGCGTTTGTAGTGAGCCACGGAGTCCGCGGAGTGGCGTTCGCTCGGCATGACGGCACTCCGCCCCGAAACGACGCGGGGCTGCGTGCCTGACTACGAACACCGGCAGGCAGGTCGCCACCCTCAGAACTCCTTTCCGCCGACCGTCATCAATGCTTCGGCGACCTGGCCGAACGGTTGCCCATCGGCCACCAGTTCGACGGCGAATGGCTGGCGGCGGCACGGGCCGGGCGGCGTGATCTGCAACTCGCCGCTGACTTCCGCGCGGGGGCCGGCCGCCAGTGTGGCGCTTGTGCCCGACCAGGCAGCGGGGCCGACCAACCGGACTTCCAGCTTGGCGCGGCGCGGGAATGGATTGCGCACCGTGACGCGGACGGTGGCCGGGCCCGGCTTTTTCAAATGCACCCGGTAGGGCCAGATCCAGCCGCCCCAGCTATCGAGGTTGAAGTGCGTGTCGCCGTCGCCGAGCGGCATGGCGCGTTGATGGAGTGATTTGTACTCGCGACTCCACTCTTCAATGTGGTGGAAGAAATCTTTGTCGGTGAAGAACGCCTGTTGATGACCTTGCAGGACAATATCGGGTCGCCAATCGAGCATCCACCGACCGCTCTGTTCGAAGCTGTCGAGGAGCGCGCCGTTACGATAGACATGGTTCGGCAACCGGCGCCATTTGTCGGTCGCAACGCCCTCCAGGAGCATGGAGCCGCTCGCGCCGCAAAAGAAATACTGGTCGCCCGTGTGCGCGAAGCGTTTGCCGTCGGCTTCGAAACCGATGAGCGCCGAGAACCGGGTGTGCCCAGTCATCGGCGCGAGGTGAAATTCGTATTCCTCCCAGCGTACCTTCTCGTGGAACGACAGCCGGCGGTCCACATGGATCGGTTCGGGCCAGGTACAGGGGAACGCACTGGCCTGCGGTTGGTCGAGGATGTCGGCAAAATTCTCCGCGGCCCAGCATTGCGTGCCGAACACACGCTGCAATACCGGAATCCCGCACACGTGATCGTCATGATAATGGCTCACCAGCACGACGTCCACCCGGTCGATGCCGAACTGCGCGCGCAGACCCTCGATGCCGTGCAGGAGCGCGCGCCGGCGTTCGGGCAGGGGCGCGCTCAGCAGCGTGGCGACCATGTTGTAGCCGTAATCGAGGACGAGTGCTTTGCCGGATTGGCTGATGAGAAACCAGTTGTTGCTGCACGAATGCCGCGCGAGCCAGACGTGATCGGTGACGCGCGCGAGCGGCGCGCCGTGGACGGCATCGAACCAGCCGTTCATGCCATTGCCGCCCGTCGCCGCGCTGCCGCCCGTCTCGCGCCCGGCGCACACGGCACGCAGCGTGTTCTGCAACGCTGCCAACGCCGCGTCCGTGTCGCGCAGGATCGGGTCGCCGAGGCTCGGCAGCAGGGCGTCGGGTCGCCAGTCGCGGAGTCGTTGCGCGCTGGCGTACACGCCGACCGCGCCCGGCAGGCCGTTGTAGTCGTACTGCAACGGCGCGAGCCGCGCGAGACGACCGGGAGAATGAATCGCTTCGCCGCAGAAAACGACGCGTTGACCATTCGCCAGCCGGACGCCCAAACCAACCTGCGAGATCGTCGCGCCCGGCAGCGGGATGACCTCGACTTCCAGCCCCGCCAGTTGCACCTTGTTGTAGTCGCGTAACACGCCCGCGACGGGCACGCCTTCGATGGGCGCAAAGTGCTGCCAAAGATTGTCGTACACGATGTAGGTTTGACGAGTGCGATGAAAATCTGCCGGGTCGGCAAAGATGGCGCGCTCGTAGGCTGGCACGTGCACGGGAATTCCGGCGCGATTTGCCAGCACCGCACCGGCCGAGTGATCGCGGAAATAATGCGTGCAGAGCAACGCGACCGGTTTAGCCGGCAACTGGTCGAGCGTCTCGAGCCAGCGGCCCGTGCCGGCATTGATGATCAGCAGACCCTTGCGGCCGGCGACCGCGTACACGTTGCAACTGTCACGGAACACCCAGACCGACGGAAGAACCGAAATCCATTTCATACCGGGAGCCGAAGCCTACCGGCCCGGTCGGCGCGTCGCAAGCGAAAGCTTAGCGGCGGTCCACGCGATCCACTTCATAGACGCCGATGCGGCGGATGAAGACTTTGCCGTTGCCGTTGAGTGAGAGGCGCGCGGTGGCGGCGGGATTGTCCTTCGTGGTGGTCCAATAAATTCTGAGCGTCTCGTAGCGACCCGGCAACGACTCACTGCCGAGCGTGCGCCTCGGGTAATAAAACCCGCCAAACACGATCTCAAACTTGTGCGGGTCTGCCTCCGGCCCGAGATGAACTCCTTCGTCGGCATCAACCCGCACTTCGGCTTCCATCAGGTAATGCTTGTCGGCCGCCAGGGGCACACTGCGCCCCACACCCACGGGTTTGCCCACCTTGCCCTGGATGACGATCTCGCCATTCACAGCCGCGACCGCTCCCGCGTCGCCGCTACCGTTCCAGCCGGCCGGCACGCCCTGCGCCGGCCACTTCGATGGATCGAGTTCGGAGATCAGGTTGTCGCTGATCTTTTTCGGTTCGATGACGTCAAACGGTTTGGCGGCGATTTTGATCAACCGGAAACCTTCCGGCGCGAAACTCAACGTCATCCCTCCATCCTTGATTGCGATCGATTCGTCGAGCACGGCGTCCAGGGCGTGAACGTCGCCCTTGAAGCCGAGCGCTTTCAGATCGAGGCGAATGGTCTGTTCCACCGGTGTTGTCTCGTGGTTGAAGAGCGCCAGCAGGAGTTTGTCGCCACGGCGAACGTGAAACGATCCGTACAACTCGGGGTGACCGGTTTGAAGGAACTGGCTATTTTCCCAGTAACCGTAAAACTCCGTGCCGGGTGTGAGCCAGCCCACCCAATCCTCCGCTTGGGCAACGAACACCGAAGGACGGGCCGCTCGGCTGTACCCGTGTTCCTGCCATTCCACGAAATGCACGCCGCGCGGCGTGAGCCGGTGAATCGCCCCGAGCCCCAGACGGGTATCGTTGCCGAGTCGCTCGGCCTTCGGTCCATAGATCACTTGCAGCCCATACCGGTCTTCCATCAGATTGGCGCGCCAGAAGGAGATGTCGAACTCCTTCGAACTATGCGCCATCATTTCAGCCCCTTCGGAACTAAGCCCCGCGTCCGAGTGTGAGAGAATCGCCGCAAACCGGACGCCGCCATGGATGGCCTGGATACAGACTCCATTCTCGGTGATGTCTTGGCTGTGATACATGCGATAGGCACGCTTCGACGCTTCGCGCGCGCCGAAGATGCAGAGCGAGGGTTGCACATTGCCGGAATCGTCGCGCCACCCACACGCCGAGCCGTGCCCGTGGTGCTTGAGGCTTGAGCAGATCGAGACGGAGAATCCGTTATCCATGCGAAACCCATCGTAACCGCTCTCGAGCGACGCTTTGCGCATCTGCCACAGATAGGCCTCGATGATCGGTGTGTTCCAGCAAACCGCGTCGCACCGCAGGCCGATATCAACCCGCGGTTCGGCCACCATCTCACCGCCCCAGGTCGGATAGACTTGCGCGTTGCGGCTGATGCCCCAGCCGGAATAGGGGATGACCTTGACGTCCCGCTCGTGCAACGGCTTGGCCAAGCCGGCCAGTTCGGCGGAGCGTTCGGGAGTCTGGTCCGGCCAGCCCTGCAACAGCTTATTGGGATTCGCCCAGTCGTGGTGATTCCATACCTCGACGCAGTTGATCCCCGCCGCGACATCAGCGGCGAGCTTGTTCTTATGCTCGTCGCTGTAATAGCCGGTTCCGATGCGTACCGGCTCGGGATTGAGCGTGCGCATCGGCGTAAACATCAGGCCGAACACGATCTCGCGCGGCTTGTCCAAAACCAGCGGTTTGTCCGGCTTCATCCGGATGAAATGAACGTGGAGCGTCGCTCCGTCGGGTCCGTTCTCGACCTCGATCGCCTTCGTCACAAAGTCGGCGTCGGTGCGCCAGCCTTTCCAGTTCTCCGCGAACCAATCCAAACCGCGGCGTGTGTTGCCGATCCAGACGGCTGGTCGCCAATCGTGCGCCACGCCCGCGGCGGGCAATGCGCCCGGTTTGACCACCAATTTGTCGGGATGAATGATCGCGCGGTTCGGCCGGTAGAGATCGGCAAATCCCTTCGCGAACGGAACCGACAGCGTCAACTCTGAGACGGCAGGCTGACCTGCTGCTGGTGACACCGTCAACGTGATCTTCTCCATGCCGTCGTGCTCGAATTCGGCGGTGGCACTGATCGCGACTTTGCCGGCCGTCGCGGTGGACGACGCGCGGACCAATTCGCCACGCTTCTCTCCGAGCTTCACACTGCCGCGCCACTCCACCGTCTTCCCGTCCACAATCCCGTGGAGGCGCATTGGCCCGCGCAGGATCGGTTCGCGCTTCTCATCGAAGACGGAACGGACGTTGATCTCCGATGGGAGGACGGAATCCTTCAGTTGGTACTCGCCCATCAGGAAGGAAAGTTTTGAACCGCTGACTTTGATCGGCGTCCACGGTTTCGGAACCACCGGCCTCATTCCGACCGGTTTGCTGAGCCACTCGGGTGTTTCGGGAATCGTGATCTCGGTCCGGCGCTCGCCCAGCTTCTTTCTGCTCCCATCGGTCGCAACCAGCTCAAGCTGATACTTCCCGGGCGCGACGTTCCTGATTGGCAGATCGAACTCCAGCTTGCTGCGGGCTTGCTCGCCCGACCACTCCTTCTCAAACAACGTCTTGTCCGCCGAGAATTTCGCCGTCAGTTTGCCTGTCGCATCCCATCCGGTCACGTAGCGCAGATCGGCCTTCACCGCGATGCTCTTGTCCACCAGGTAAAAACTGCGGGTCGTCACGGCCAACGGCTCGGGGACAACGAACGGCAGCGGCCCGCCGGCAATCACTTTGCCGTCCGCATCGCGCACGTCATAAATCAGGAGATAATCGTCGTGCTCCTTTGCGACGGTGAAATCGATCTGTTTGCGTTCCCCCGGCGCGAGTGTGACCGGTTCCTTTTGCTCCTTGATGAGCGTGTAGTTCTCATCGAGGAGTTGTTTGGAGACTTGCTCGTCGGGAATGAACAGCGCCACCTTGCCCCCGCCCGCGCGGTCTTCAGGACGGTCGCGCCCCTGGTCGAACGCCCGCAGGTAAGGCAGCGGCGACGGCGCATCGGGCTTGCGCTTGTAAAACTTCAGCGTGGGCGTAACCGTTCGCGCGGTGGTGCCGGGATTGACCAACTCCAAAACCATCCCGCCTTTCCCGGCCTCAGCCATCGGACCGCTATCGAGAACGCGCACGAACACACCGTCGGGTCCGGTGAAGAGGAACGTCGGGTAATCGCGGGCCTCGAACCAACTGATTTGGTAGCCGGCGGTCGCCACAAGCGGCTCGGGCGTCGCCCGATTTTCCGCCAGTTGAAAGATCCAGGACACACCGGGCCCCGGTTTTTCCGCGTCTTCGAGCGTGGCGAGCGGGAAGCGGGCCTCGCCTTCCCAGCCGAAATCGGGCACCGTGCGCGACACGGCTTTCCAATCGCCATTCCAGCGGATCCCTTCTGCCGTCTCGCTCTCAAAACCTTCGCGCCGGTCATATTTCGTCCCGAGGGCGTTCCAGATCATGTAGAAGTCGCGGCCGATTTTGCGATGCTTGGAGTGCGGACGACAGTTGATCATGAACTCGAGCGCATCGTCTGTGTGCCAGAAACTCTTGTCCGGTTCGGTGATGATCGCCTTCGGCGCGATCGCGTCTTTGGGACGTTGGATTTGCCACGCGACCCAGAGCGCACCTGTCCGCCGTAGCCCGTCGTTCGGCGAAGGCGGATCGTCGGTGTACGCGAAGTAGAACTTTTGTTTCTCGTCCAGCAGACGATCCTCCCCTTCAAACCCAACCATCCGCGGCGCCATGCCCGCTCCGGCCCATTCGGTGGGATCGACGGTGCCGTCCAACGTCGGTGCTTGTGCCAGGCGCGGCACGGAGACCGAGAGGTTGCGAAATGTCTTCTCGTGCCGCGCTTCCGGGTCGGGGGCGGCCACGGCGTTCGCCAGCCCCGTTGCGAGCAGCAGTGCCAGGACATTGGTCATTCGATCGGTCTTCATGAACCTCGTTCTTCCATGTTCCGGTTGATCAAGTTTGGGATCGACCGCGGTTAAGCGCAATCTGTTTCACCCCGGCAAAGAGATCTGCCTGACATGAGTGATGCCGTGCCCCCATCGGTTGCCATTGGTGCATTTTCGCCGGCGGTTGTCCAACGCCAACAAATCTGTTATTTAACGTGTTGAATGGCCGAGAAACGCCAGCCCAGCCTCCAAGACATCGCCGTTCAGGCGGGCGTGAGCAAAGCCACGGTTTCCCTCGCCTTGCGCAACGATGCGCGGTTGACAGCCGAGACGCGCGCCCGGATCCAAACCATCGCCCGCGAACTGGGTTATCGGCCGCAGCCCCTGTACTCGACGATGTTTTCCCAGGTGCGCGCCCGGAAGCCTGTCCGCCAGCGCGAGACGCTGGGTTTTCTCACCGCCTTCCCGACGCGCGATGGCTGGCGGCGCGCCGCGGGTCTGTTCACCGAGTTTTTCGAAGGCGCCTGTGAGCGGGCGAACGAGCTGGGGTTCCGCGTCGATGAAATCTGGTCCAAAGAACCCGGCATGACCGGCCGGCGCTTGACGGACATTCTGCAAGCCCGCGGCATCCGCGGGATTCTCATCGCGCCGTTGGCTCGGTCGCGCGGGCACTTGACGCTGGATTGGTCGCAGTTCGCCGCCACGACGTTTGGCCCGTCGTTGTGGAGTCCGCCGCTGCATCGCGCCAGCACCGACCACTTTAGCAATTTCGTGATGGTGTTGCGGCAGTTGCGCAAGCGCGGGTATCGCCGCATGGGGTTGGTGGCGGCGCGCGCGGGCGAGGAACGCGTCAATTACGCGCACGTGGCCGCGCTGTACCGCGACCAGCAGGCCCGGCCACCAGGCGACCGGATTGCGCCGCTGCTTTACCCGCGGTCAGGTCTGACAGAGAGGGACTGTCGCCAGTGGTTTCAACGCGCGCGGCCCGATGTCGTCGTGAGTTACCCCGGAATGCTCGCGTGGTTGCGGAACTGGCATCTCGGCGTTCCTCGAGATGTCGGTTTCTTCAGTTTGGGCTGGCACCCGGGCGCTCCGTTTGCCGGCCTGAACGAGAACGGCCACTTGATCGGTGTGGCGGCCATTGACCTGGTGGTGGGCCAGTTGCACCGCAACGAACGCGGCATTCCGGCACACCCGCGCGTGCTCGTGGTGCCGGGCGGATGGGGCGATGGGGCGACGTTGCGCCCCGCGACCTGACCTTACCGGCCGAACCAGGTGAAGCCCGGCCAGGAACCGGCGTTCTTGATTTCGATGAAGGCGACGTGGCCGTCCATGAAACAGATGTTGGCGCGGACGGGCGCGGCCTTGGTGTGCCAGAGCCAGTAGTCGGGGTTGTTGCCGGGGACCATGGTGTGATAGCAGAGCGAGGAGGCGTCGCCGAACAGAAACGCTTCCGTCGACTTCACGAACTCCGCTAACTTGTGCCCGTTGCGTCCCCAGTCGCTGCTGCAGCATGGATCGCTGTAACCCGGATTGTAATTTCCATGCGGCAGATAGCAGTAACTCGCGCCGTAGCCGAGGAAGACGCATTTGTCGTAAGGCGGCCCCCACGGCAGATAGCCGGCGTCGGATGGACAACGCCAGACTTCGTTGCTGGCGCCGACGTATTTGTTGAGCGGACGGTTCCACAGCCCGCACATACCGGGCACACCGCCATACGCGAAGTAACTGTTGTTGCCGGTTTCATCGGGCAGCCAGCCGTTCCAGTCGTCGGCGTACATGTGGACGGCCCAGCCGATCTGTCGGAGATTGCTGGCGCAAGCGGCGCGTTTGGCCGATTCGCGCGCGTTGCGCAACGCCGGCAGCAACATCGCCGCCAATGCCGCGATGATGGCGACGACGACCAGTAGCTCAATCAACGTAAACGAATCGCCCCGCTTGGCTGCCATGATTATATTTTCCGACAGGCTTGGTCGCCCGGCAACCTGTCACACGCTGGCAAAAAATTCTGCCGCAACGCTACGTTACCGTCGCGACGCTTTTCCCTTCCCGCAAGGTCGGCATGACTTTCGCGAATGTGGTCGGCAGGACGCCGATCCGCAAATAATTGCGGATGACGCGGGCGATGCGGTTGGCCCATTGATCCCAAGACACCCGGTAGCAGGTGGGCAGGGGGTTGAGGAAATCCATGAACGGACAGTGCCCGAACACGAGCACCGACACATCGCGCGGAATGCGCAGCCCGAGTGTGGCCAGCGTCGAGTACACGCCGAGCACCTGCTCGGCATCGGACGCGATCAGCGCCGTAGGCCGGCCCCGGCGCAGAAAGGCGCGCCGCACCGCGTCGGCCACCGCGACGGGGCGCACCGGGCTGGTGATGAGGCGGGCTTCGACGTCGCCGGTGGGCCACGCGGCGCAGGTGTCGCGGAAGACCTTTTCCTGGACGGCGGCGCCCCCGGCCACGATGGGCACGTTGAAGAAGGCGATGCGTCGGTGCCCGCGCCGCAGCAGATACTGGGTGGCGTGGCGCATGACCACTTCGTTGTCCATATCGAGGGCGGGCAGCGGCACATCAGGCTCACGTGAACCACTGACGGCGGCCGGGATGCCGCGTTGGACAAACCACCGGTGGGCTTGGGGCGGCACGGACAGCAGAACGTAAAATGCCGGCCGATGTTCGCGGTCGAACGCAGACAGGATCCGGTCCATGTTCTTCAAGCCGCGGGCGAACGGGTCCATGATCTTCAGGGCGTAACCGAGCTGGTGCATCTTTTGCCGGAGTGGTTCGGTGACCAGACTCAGGTCGGCCAGATCGGGTTTGACGCGGGTATAGCGCAGCAACATTACCTCGGGGCGACGGGCCGCGGTGACCGTGCCGTGAGGGGCCTGGTGGGCAACCCGCCACGGGTGACGGGGTGAGGTTTGCACCACGCCTTCCTTCTGCAACGCCCGCAGCGCCATGTGCAGCGTGGGCCGGCTGACTTCAAACTCCTGGGCCAACCGGCGTTCGGGCGGCAACTCGCCACGCCAGTGGCCCTGCCGGATTTCCGCGCGCAACGCTTCGCGGACCCGCTCGGCCAGCCGGCTTTTGAGCGGAAGCGACGCCGGCGCTTCGGTGCTGGAGGGACGAGCTCCGCGAGTCCGCCGTCGCTGGGTTACTGGACTCACAGGAGTTCGTCCCTCCAAGTTTGCCGGCCGAGTTGTCACCGAGGAGCAGCCTAGCAAATCCCGTGGATTTCCAAAAGGATGCGCCACGGCAGATTTTTTTACCAACCGGACACCGCTTGTGCCCCCGGCAGGCAAAGCGCAGGTTGATGGGGTAGAGGGAAGTAAACCCAGCATGGGAAACGAAAGGAATCAAGCCATGAACTATTCCGTTCGCAGATCAATCGTTGGTTTCGTCCTCGCCGTCGTGATGCTCGTTGCCGGAATGGCCACCGCCCCGGCATCGGTGTACATGTACTATGCCGGGCACGGCACCGTGCCGACGAATCAAAACTGGACGCGCACGGACGGCGGTCCGTTCGTCCCCGCCAGTAGCGAGACCATTGTCGGTGGCGACCTCGTCGTCGTGGACAACAACAGCACCTTCGCGCCCTTCACCTACCGGCAGAATGCTACGCTGAACACCGAGACGCCCTGGCAGATGCGGGCACATGTCGGGCTGCTGACCGACTACGCTTCGAGCACAGTCCCGCTCTACAGCCAGTTCGTCAATGACGCGGGTCCCAATAACGATGGCGGCTACTCGTTCGGCCTGGTGTACACCAATTCGCAAACCTGGGTTTCTCTCCGAGGCTCCAACGATAATACCCCCATCGGCATCGCCGGCAATCCGATGCTCGATATCGTGGTCACCAAGACGACCGGCGGAAACCCCTTTGCCCGCGGGGACGACCCCATTGTCCTCCAGGTTTACACGAACAACACGTTGGTGGGCACGGTGTCCACCACCCTCGGCAGCGGCAGTAGTTTTAATCCCGACCCCTCGTGGGTTGAATTTGGGAATGTCTTTGGTTCGCCGACGGGCACATTCGTGCTGAGTTGGGCGTCGTTCGGTATCAACGAGGACGCCCCCATCCCCACTCCCGAACCGTCGTTGGTCGGGCTGGGACTGATCGGGTTGCTGATTGTGCGCCGCAAGCTCCGCCGTCACTGAGCGCGCTCCCAAGTCCGGTGGTGGGTCGAATGCGCACGAGTTGGCGCGCGCGCGGCTGTGGTGTTTGGTGCCGTGTCATGGCGGCACGACGGGTTTCAGTGATCTTACTTGGGGGTAACCTGCGAATGATTCTGATACAGGCCATCCTGTTGCTCGGCGCGTTTTGTACGTTGGCGCGGGCCGACGGAATGCACACCTACCGGCTGGACATGAAGTACCGGCAGTTGATGCTCGATGACCGGATTCTCTTTCAGAGTCAGGGAGTCACCAGGATCTTTCCGCAGGCGCAGGACATTGGCAAGCCGGTGTTGGAGGCTACCTTCCCCTATGAAAGGTTCTACAAGGTGCTCAGTGAGCCGCACGTCCTGTACGACGCCGAGCGCAAGCTGTTTCGGATGTGGTACTGGAGCCTGTACTTCGACAAAGAAAAGAAGCGCGAGGTCACGCCGCTCTGTTACGCCGAGTCACAAGACGGACTGACCTGGACCAAACCGATCCTCGGCAACGCCGAGTACCAGGGCGACAAGGCGCAGAACAACATCGTCTCCCTCGATCTGTGGACGCCGACGATCGTGGCGCTGCCCAAAGGGCACGAGTACACGGTGATGTTCTACGATGGACACTCGGCGCAACAAGCCGCCTTTTCCAAAGACGGACGGAAGGTTGACGCGACCAAGCCGCTTAGCGGGCGATCGGAAATTCCCCACATCAAAGAAATGCAAGACGCCGTCGGCATGTGGACATCGGATGGCTATCGCCTGGTTTACGATCCTGTGACCAGCAACTACCTGGTCGCCGTCAAGAGCTGGGCGCCGCTGGCGGGTTCGGCGGTGCCCGTGCAATGGCGACGAACCATTGCACTGGGAAAAAGCGACGACGGCTACAATGTCCATTTCCAGGAACAGATGGTGGAGTGTGACTTGATCGATGATCAGTTCATCGCCGAATACGCGGCCCCCACCCGGAAGATTCCCGATATGCCGGCGTGGGCCGAGATCGAACAGATGAGCCTCTGGCGCTACGAAGGGCTGATCCTCGGCATCCCCAATTACATCCACTTTTACGACAAATTCCTCGGTGGCAACGAATCCTCGGCGCATTTGTGGTGGACGTACGACTGGAAGAACTGGTCCAGGCCGCGCGTGAGAAAACCGTTGCTGGCCTACCCGCACAACACATCCTACTGGGGCTTCTCGAAAGGTGTCGGCCCGATGCCGCCGTTGCGGGTCGGCAATGAACTCTGGATCTACCGCGACGTCGCGGAGGGTCAAGGCAACGAGCGCTACCCGACGATCCAACAATGGTTCACCATGGCGAAGCTGCGCCTCGACGGCTGGGCGGGCTACGAGGCCGGCCCGCAAGGCGGCTGGCTCGACACGCAGGAGTTCGTCGCTGATGGCGAAGCGCTCAAGGTCAATGCCGATTGCGGACGCGCCGGCGCCGGCTTGCGCGTCGAAGTTTACGAGATCGAAGGCCCGCGGCCTTACCCCGCGCATCTGTACAAGAACACCTTGCTCCCCGGCTTCTCCAAGGATGATTGCGCCGCCGTCACCGGTAACGTGTACGATGCGCCCGTGAAGTGGAACGCACATTCATGGCCGGCACTGAAAGGCAAGCGCGTCCGGCTCCGATTTTATCTGACCAACGCCACGCTCTACTCTTTCTGGACCAAAGCCGGTGACGAAGTGATCGGTGTGCAGGAGGTTTTACGGTGATCGCAGCCGTCGTGTTGTTGGGGCAGGTCTTGTCGGCACTGGTCAGCGAAGGCCCGGCCCTGCCGTACGGCATCGCGGCCCACGCGGGTGGCGTGGTGCGCGGCGTGCCAGTGGTCGCCGGCGGTTCGAGTTGGAGCGCGGACAAAACGAAAAAGCAGTGGCGCCGCGAAACCTTTTGGTTCGTAGAGGGCAAATGGAAACCGGGGCCGCCGCTCCCAACTCCCCGGAGCGATCTCGCCTATGCGTCCGACCATACCGGCTTGTACGTCGCCGGCGGCACCGATGTCCAAGCCGCCACCCGCGAGGTGTTGCGGCTGAGCGACGTTGGACCAGAGGCGTCGTGGCAGAAGCTTCCCGACCTCCCTGCAGTGGTCGAGTCCGCTGCCGGGGCAATTCTCGATGGGCACTTATATGTGGCCGGCGGTCAGAAAAGCAACCGGTTGTGGGCGTTCGACGGATCGCAGTGGCAACGACGCGCGCCGTTGCCGGGCGGCGAACGCGCGTATGCCGCCTTGGTTGCGCACGGAGACGCCCTCTACCTCTTCGGCGGGCTGCAGGGCACCAATGTTTTCAGCGACGCCCACCGTTACGACCCCAAACAGGACCAGTGGCAGCGACTCACCGGTTTCAACCTTCCCGGCTTCGGCTGGTCCGCTGTATCGGTTGACGACGCCCACGTGATGTTGGCCGGACGGATCGACCAGAAGAATCAGATCACCGATGACATCTGGTTGCTGAATATGCCAGACTTGAGCGTGGCCGCCATCGGCAAACTCCGAGTCCAATCCTGCTGTCTGCCAGCCGTGAACATCGGCGCCAACACGTGGTGGTTCATCGGCGGCGAACCCAATGTCCAACGCAGTCGCACACCGCGGATCAGCGTGGTGCAGTTGGAACGATAGGTGCGTGCAGAATTTTTTGCCAGAGGCTGGCTGGTTGAGCCGGTGGATGGGATTGGACTAGCCTGCGCGCCATGATGAAACTCTTCCTCCATTTGTTTCTTTCGCTCACGGGCGGGTTGCTTCTGAATGCCGGCATCTCCGTTGCCGCCACGCCGATCGCCGTCAGCACCAATGCCTGTCTGTTCCTTGACGATCACTTCATCGCCGAACAAGCAGGTCTCACGCGCACGTGGCATCCGGGCAAACCACGCCCGGAGATCGCCATCGAAGAAAAGGAGCCGTGGGAAAACTGGCCGACGCTGTGGGGTTCCTGCTTCTACGATCCGAAGTACAAGGTCTATCGCCTGTACTACCAGACCACGCTCTATCCGTCGGGCGAGCCGGGGATGTCCTTCCGCGACAATCTCTGCTACGCCGAGTCCAAGGACGCGAAGACGTGGGTGAAGCCGAAGCTCGGCCTCGTTGAATTCAACGGCTCCAAGGACAACAACCTCCTCGTTTCCTTCGCCGGGCCGCCCGGTGTGATGATCGATCCCCTGGCGACCGATCCCGCTGGACGACTCAAAATGTTCACGTACTTCCTGAAGGGGCAACCGCTCAGCAACGGCCATGGTGATTACTGCTGTCTGCAATCCGAGGATGGCATCCACTGGTCGTTCGCGGGGCCGGTTGAAAAGCCCGGGTTTGCCAAGGCCGAGGAAGGCGGGTTCAACGACCTGATGCCAATCATGTGGGACGGGCTTCGCCGCTGCTATCTCGGCAACTTTCGCACCATGTCCACGCATGCGATCGGCGAACTCACTTCGGCCGACGGCAAAACCAAAAACGTGCGCCGCCGCGCCATCGGCATCACGCGATCCAGCAATCCTCTGAAAGGCTGGTCGCCGTCGACGATGATCGTCAAAGCCGATGAGCAGGACGACCGCCGCGCGGCCCGGCTCGGCAAAGATCCGGACAAGCCGGATTGGGCGGAGCTGTACGTGATGCCCATGTTCACCTATGGCAACCACTACTTTGGGATGATCACCGTGTTCGAATTGGGCGACGGCAAGGATGGCAACGGCGGCGGCGACCTGCAACTCGCCTACAGCAACGAAGGCGACCACTGGCATCGCACACCTGGGCGGAAGTCCGCCGTCGAACATACGACCGACAACCCCGAGCTATTCCCGAACTTCGCGCAGTTCAACCCGCCGCTCGACATGGGCGACGAAATCTGGATTTTCTACAGCGAGAACAACGGCACCCACGGCATCGCGCCCTTCGACAAATCCAACGGCCGCATCCGCGCCGCCACGTGGCGCAAGGACGGTTTCGCATCCTTGGATGCTGCCGGCAAGGGTAGCCTCACCACCAAACCGCTCCTCTGCGGCGGCAAGCAACTGCTCATCAACTTCGAAGGTCGTGTGACTGTGGCCGCGCTCGATGAGCGCGGCGAGCGAATTAAGGGCTTGCGCCCGCGCACTCTCAAGGGCGATTCCGTCGCACAAGCCGTCGGCTGGGACTTGTCGAAACAGGCCGGCCAACCCCTCTGCCTGAAATTCGAACTGGAGGACGGCCGGCTATGGAGCTTCCGTTTCGGGCCGTGATTCTCGCGCTGTTTCTGGCTTGGCAATTCGCCGCGGCGGGTGACAATGCCGGCCTGATGCCACTCCGTGAGAAATTTCACCTCTATCTGTTGATCGGCCAATCCAACATGGCCGGCCGCGGCGATCTGCCTTCGCAACCCATCCCGCCGAACCCGCGCATCCTCGCACTCAACCAGCACAACGAGTGGCAAGTCGCCGCCCACCCGCTGCACTTCGACAAACCCAAGGCGGGCGTCGGCCTCGGACTCAGATTCGCCGAAGCCATGTTGGCCAAAGACGACACGCTCACCATCGGCCTGATCCCGTGCGCCTTTGGCGGCAGCCCGCTCGCGCGCTGGGTCAAAGACGGCGATCTCTACCGGCAGGCCGTGGCTCGCGCCCGCATCGCCATGCAAGCCGGCACGCTTGCTGGCATTCTGTGGCATCAAGGTGAAAACGACTCCGCGTCCGAATCCGACGCCGCCACCTACGGCGCGCGGCTGGCCGGGATGATTGGCGATCTGCGCGCCGAGTTGGGCGTCGGCGACGTCCCGTTTGTCGTCGGGAAGCTCTGTCCGGCTTTCGAGGAGCACCCGACGTATCCGTTTGCCAAGCGGGTGAACGAAGCGCTCGCCGCCCTGCCGCCGCGCATCTCGAAAACTGCCTGCGTAGACGCGGCCGGACTGGGCCACCGCGGCGATGCCATCCACTTCGACACCCAAGCCTTGATCGAACTGGGCCAGCGCTACGCCGTCGCCTTGCAACACTTATGACTGAACACCCTGAACTGGCCATCGTCACACAGTCGCCCGATGACCCGATCATGGTCTCGCTGGTGTCGCAGTTTCTTGAGAACGAAGTCTTCTTCGAGTCCGGCGAGAATCAAAATCTACTCCCCAGCCTGCCGGCCGACTTCAACTCGTACAAAGCCATCGCCTTCGACGAACCGGCGTTCGCGGCGGCACGCGGGCAATTGATCGACTACGCGAGCAAGGACGGCTTTCTGCTCAACATGAAACCGCCGCGCGGCGTGGACCCGCGGGATTTCAACGTCGTCCTCATGCTCGACCATCTCACGTTCGCGCAGGCGCACGACCTGATTCTGTGCGCGGGCTTGCAGCGGTTCCATCCCGGGCTCCGGCGCGTCCAGTTGGCGCGGACCGACCAGCAACTGCTCGCCGAACTCAAACCGCGTCTGCTCAAGAGCGTGTCCATCTGGGAAGGCTGGCACGAGTTCAACCTGTACTACTGGAAAGCCGCCCTACGCCTGGCCGAGGCCGGCCATGCCGACGCGCGCGAGGCGCTCATCACCGGCATCCGCAACGCCGCGAAGATCATCCCCTCCGCGCTGACCATTGACTACATGAGCGGCTACTTCGGCGCGGTGTGGCTCTGCGACCAGACCGGCGAGCGCGGGCCGCTCGAAAGGGTGATTGCCAATGTGGATGAAGTGATCGTGCGTCGTCCGCGTCACATGAGTTTGTTGACCTCGTGCGGGTTTGCCGACGACCCGCTCGGACTGAAAGACAAAGGCAACAGTCTCGAAGCCTATTACGACAGCAATTGGAACACAGCCCGGGAGATCATCTGGACGGAGTCCATGCTGATGCACGGCCCAACCTTCGCCGCACTGGCGCGGGCAACGGGCGACCAGAAGTACCGGGAGGAGATCGAGAAGTTGTTGTCGCACTTGGAACGCTGTCACGTCCGTAAGGACGGCCTGCTTTGGCATTGCACGCGGGGCGACCAACCGGGCGGCGGCGCGTGGACACGCGGGCAGAGTCACGCGTTGCAGGGTCTGCTGTACGTGCTCGATGAATTCCAACCACGCGATCCGTTGTATGAACGAAGTGTCGGGTTGATTCGCAAAGTTTGTCGCGCCCTCTTGCCGCATCAAGACCCGCAGACCGGCATGTGGCGCAATGTGATCAACATCCCGCAGGCGCGGCTGGAAAGCACCGGCACGATGATCTTCACCCTGGTCTGCGCCCGTGGCATCAATCAGGGCTGGCTCGACCGAAAGGAATTCGAACCGGCCGTCCGCCGCGCGTGGGACGGGATCAAGACCCGTTACTGGCGCGGCCGGGTCGCGGGCAGTTGCCGGGGGACGGCTGGCGCTGTTGACGATGCCTATTATCTGGCGCGTCCGCAGGGTGGGAGTTCAGGCTCGACCACGGCGCATCTGCTGATGACTCTCTTGGAAATCCAGCGGTTATAGAGCACGGCACCTTTTTTTACCAAATCCAGTCGCCTTGCTGCGGCCAGCAGGCGTTGCTAGGCTCAGAAGCAATGATTACCGCCACGGAAACTCTGAAAATTGTTGGACGGGGAACCGTCGTCACCAGCCAACCGGGTACCGAGTACCAGAGCAACATGGCCGCGTGGGTGTGCGCCTTGACCACGGGCCGCTGGCTCGCCACTTATCGCGCCGCCCGCGACAAGAGTAACCCGCTCCAGCAAACCATGGTCACGTGGTCGGACGACGACGGCCGGACCTGGCGCAAACCCTTCGCGCCATTCCCGGATCGGACGGTCAATGGCAAGATCGGCCAGTTCCGCGCGATGGCCTGCACCGCGCTGGGAGAGAATCGCGTTGTCGCCGCCTTTTGGTGGGTGGACACGTCCGATCCCTCCCGACCACTGTTTAATCCGAAGACGGAAGGTGTCCTCGATTCGTATCCGTTCATCTCTTTTTCCGAGGACGGCGGCCAGTCCTGGTCAGAACCGACATTGGTCAACACCGCCCCCTTCGACCAAGCGCCTTGTGTCATCTGCGGCCCCGTCCAGATTCTGCCCAACGGAGTCTGGGCACTGTCGTATGAGATCGAGCGGGTTTGGGATCGCGCGGTCGATTGGCATCCCGGCTCCGCCTTCAGCTATTCCACTGATCGTGGCCGGACCTGGAACGGCGGCGTCCACGCGGCGCGCCATCCGCAGAATCTTGTGTACTATTGGGACCAACGTCCCTCCGTGCTGGCCGACGGCACGTTGCTCGATCTGTTTTGGACCTACGATGTCAAGTCGGCGAAATACCTGAACATCCACGCCGCCGCCGCGCGCAATGGTGGCCGCGCGTGGTCGCCGTTGTGGGATACCGGCATCGCCGGCCAGCCCGGCCCCGCCCGCTCGTTGCCGGATGGCCGGCTGGCAATGGTCTATGTGGATCGCGCCGGCGCGCCCTCCATCAAATTACGTGTCAGCGACGATGGCGGCCAAACCTGGCCGGCCGACACCGAACTGCTCATCCATGAAGCCCCGCTTCCGTCGCAATTGGGAACAAAGAAAAATCTCCAGGAACTGTGGAACGAACTGGGGAAATACTCCGTCGGCCTGCCGGACACCAAGACCCTGCCCAGCGGCGACCTACTCGTCACCTACTACACCGGCTCGCACGCCGACCAGACCGACATTGAGTGGGCGCGCCTCTCTTTCCAGCCGGCCGCGCCGCGCCCCGTCGCCCCGCTCGGCGGCAAACGCCGTGAAAAGTAGGACAGGCATCCTGCCTGTCCATTCCTCTCCCGGGCCGAAGAGACAGGCAAGATGCCTGTCCTACTTTTGATTCAACTCGCCGTGTAGCCGCCGTCCACCGGGATGTTTGCGCCGGTGATGTACGCGGCGGCGTCGGAGGCGAGGAAGACGATGGCGCCTTTCAGGTCGGTCATGTTCGCCATCCGCTTCAGGTAGGTGAGCGCGTTGTAGCGTTCGAGGAAACGCGGGTCGTGGTTGTTGTAGAACCCGCCGGGACTGATCGCGTTGACTCGCACCCCGCGCGGGCCGAGCTTGCCGGCGGCGTATTTGGTGAGTTGGACGAGTCCGCCCTTGTGGAAGAAATAGTCCGGCGGCGCATCCATCCCCAGTCCTTCGTAGAGATGAAAACTCGGCCCAACCACGCCCTGAATCGAACCGATGTTGACGATGCTGCCGTGTCCACGCTCGGCCATGTGTTCGCCAAAGAGGCGCACCATCAGGTACAGGCCGGTGGCGTTGATCCGCATGCTCTCGGCGAACTGCTCGGCTGTGCCGGGCCAGCTCTTCATGGGCCGCGCCACCGAGTTGTTCACCAGCACGTCCACGCCGCCGGCCGTCTTCACGATCGCCGCCAACAGATCGCGGATCGATTTCTCGTCGCCCTGATCGTATGGGAGGGCGGTCACGTCCAGCCCGCGGGCGCGCAATGGCTTGGCCTCCGTCTCCAGTTTCTTGAGGTCGCGGCTGGCCGTGAAGGTCTTTGCGCCGGCCTCCGCGACCGCTTCCACGATTTGCCGTCCGAACAGTCCGGCGCCGCCGGTGACGACGGCCACTTTGTTTTTCAACGAGAATGATTCGAGCACGTTCATATATCACTTTCAAGTGGGAGCGACATTCCTGTCGCGAGGGCAAAGGGGATCCCACCAGCCCGGTCGCGGCAGGAATGCCGCTCCCACCAGACAGGAAAGGTTTTCATCCCACCTCAGTCAGCCGCACCGTTCGACCACCTTCCTCGCGGCTGCGGATGCCGGCAATGATGATCTTCATCAGTTCCACGGTTTCCTCAAACGGGAATGGCAATTGGCCCGTGCGCAGGTATTCCACAAAGACCTCCGACTGCGTCTTAAAAGCGTAGAACGTATCGCGGAACGCCGCCTGTTGCGAGCCTTTCGCGCCGTACAGCGCGAGGTGACCGAACGCACCGTACAGATCGGCGATCACCGCCAGCACCACGTCCACGCCGCAACGATGGCGCACGTGGACAATGTTGGCTTTCGAGGTGCCGGTGTTGGTCACCGATTCCCAACCACCCGCCGGCAGGAACGGGTACACGCCTTCCATTGCGTGGATGCCGTAGCGTTCCCACGTCTTTGACATGCTCATCGTGATCAATCGTAGATCGCCGAGTGCGGTGAGTTGCTTCCGCGCATCCGCATACTCCCGCGCGTAGCGCAGGCAGCTTGTGGACAGGCATGCATGTCCCGCGCGTTGCCACTCGATGAACTGCCGGAGATGATCGGCGCGGTCGGTCAGTGGTTTGTCGATGAAGACCGGCAGCCCGGCTTCGATGAACGGCCGGGCGCGCGCGACGTGTTCGTGGCCGATGTCGGTCGCGATCACAACCGCGTCCACTTCGCCGATCACATCTTCAGGTCGCTTGACGACCTGCGGGATGGAGGCCGCGCGCGACACGCGCTCGGCATCCGCCGGGTTGTTGCAGTGGACGTGCGTGACGCGGACGCCGGGAATACCGAGCGCGGTACGGGGTTGAACGTCGAGGTACGTGTTGATCTGCGGGTAGCCGCCTTGGGCAATCGCGCTGGGGTCGTATTTCCCGTTGATGATCGCGCTCCAACTGTACGGATGCCCGTTGCCGTCCACCATGCCGAGCATCGCCAGCCGGATGGCATCGGGGTTCTTGACCAGCGGTTTCACGCGACCGGTTTCCACTGACCGTCGCGCACCGAGGCCAGCGCGGCGAGGTTGACGCGGAGGGTTTGGATGCCGTCCGCCAACGAACACAGCGGTTCGGACTTCCCTTCGAGCGCGTCGAGATAACGTTGCTCCTGCAGGATGAACCAATCGTCGCGCTCCTTCAGCGGGAACGGCTCCTCGTGCCAGTCGGAGTTGGGCTGGTCCATCCACCGCCAGCGATGCTGGGGCACTTCGTAACGGGCCGTGCCCCGTTCGCAGACGACGCTGATCGCGACCTCGTTGGGCGCTTGATACATGTTCAGCGTGTAACAGCCGAGCACCCCGCCCTGCCGGGTCATCACGTGCGCGGTGTCCTCGACTTCCACGCCGTCCAGGAATTGGTGGCGCGCGTCGGCACAAACCTTCTCAATCGGCCCAACCAACCACTCGCCCGCGTTGAAAACATGCGTCAGCATATCCTGGATCGCGCCGCCACCCGACGCGTGCCGGGTGAAATAGGTCTGCCGGTAGGCGGGACGGAAGGTGGGGAAATGCTGGCCGCACAGGCCGATCAATTGGAGCGGCCGACCGAACCGTCCCGACCGCACCGCCGCCCGCATCGCCGTCAACGCCGGGTGCGCCCGATGCGTGTAGCCCACCGAGACCACGAGCTTCTTCGCGCGCACCTTCTCCAGCAACGCGTCCACGCCGTCCAATGAGATGGACACGGGTTTTTCCAGCAGGAAATTCAGACCCGCATCGGCGACTTGCCTCGCCTGCTGGACATGCATCGAAGCCGGCGTCGCGATCACCGCCGCCGACCACGATTTCTTCAGCGCCGCCTCGAGCGAATCGAACACCTCCGGCACGCTGTACCGCTGCGCCACGTCCTGCCGCAGCTTCGGATTGACCTCCACCATGCCGGCCGTCACGCGCCCCGTCGCCAACAGGCAGCGCAGATGTCGTTCACCGATCGAACCCGTACCGACGACCAAAACGCGATGCATAGCAGTCGCTTTCATTTTTCAAATCCGCTGTTGCGCGATACGAGCCGGTGGGAGCGACATTCTTATCGCGACCGGTCGGGGCAAGGATGCCCCTCCCACGAGGTTACTCAAAGGTCTAAACTGGGCCGCGCCGCACAACACGCAGGCCTGCCCGCCCATGAGCAGGGTCCGGATGCCATTCATAAGCACCGTAGAAAGGACTTGTCGGATCGGGGTCGGGATCAAGGCTGCCTCCCATCGCCAGGTACTGGGCGAAAATCTTTTCGCTTTCCCGGAAGCGTTCGATGGGCGTCAGCTTCGCCCACTCCTGCCATTCCTCCGGCCAGTCTTCGAATCTCATGCGAACAATCTATACCCGCGAAGCCGACCCATGTCGAGGCGGGAGTCCGCCACGTTTCAGGCGGTCACGGTGACGCCGCGTTTATCGAGTTGCGCTTTCAAACTCGCCTTGTAGCGCGCGTGCGCTTCCTCATCCAAAACGGTGGCAGCGCCGAAGCAGAACGTCGAAATGGCGCGCCGATGCCGGTTGGTGCGGTTCACGTCGGTCCAGTGAATCGTCGCGGCGTGATGGGCGACGGCGTCGCCGGGCGCGAGTTCGATGGGCGCGGCGTCGGCCTTCTTCGGGTCGAAATCCGGGAGGCCCTGACTGAATCCGAGCACGCCGCTGGCGACGTGCGGCCGGACGCCGCCCTTGTGCGTCCCGCGCGCGTACCAGAGACAACCGTTGTCGCGATCGACCGGGTCGAGCGCGATCCAGAGCGAGCAGGCGTTGTTGGGTTTGCGGCACCAGTAGAATCCGTCCTGATGCGCCGGCGTTGCGTTGGAATCGAACGGCAGTTTGTCGAACCACTCCAAACCCTGCGGACTGAACTTGTCGCGCAGGAAATACTCCATCAGCGGAACGTGTTTGCCTTGGTTCATGAAATCATGAAACCACGGATCGCGTTTGTCCAGCGCCTGCATCTTGCGGAGCGTTTCGGGTTTGCGGTAGTCGTCGAAGAACGCCGCCTCTTTGGGCAGGGTCGGCACGACCTCGCGGATGTAGCGGGCGATTTGCTGCTGCAACTCAGACAGCTCGGTCGCGTTGAAGAGTTGCCGGACGATCACGTAGCCGTCGGCGTCGAATCGTTCGCGCAGTTGATCGAGTGTTTCCATGGTGCGGACAGTGTGCCGGCCTCGACCCGTTCCGGCAAGCGGGACACGGTGCTCAATTATGTTGAGCAAGGGATGAATTCCACGTCGAACACTTTCCGCAAGCGCGGCACCTCCCCGGTGGCAAAGAAATGCGCCGCGGCATCACCGATGGTCTTGACAATGCGCTGGATCGGGAACGGATAATGGGCCGGCCGCGGACACACGCGAATCGCATCCGGCGGGGGGCCGACGGCGATCAATTCGACCCGGGCCGGCACCGCGATACCGCGTTCGAGCAACGCCGTCATCAGCAGGCTCGGCGGCACCGGACCGATGACGATGATCCCGAGCCGTTCCCGCACCAGCGCCGGCAGGCGTCGCGCCGCGGCTTCTGCCCGGCCCTGGGCCATCGGGATCCGCACGGAGCGGCGGTGGATCGGCTGCGGAGACGCACTCGCGCACGCGGTGTCAAACACCTCCGCCGTGGTCTGCAACCCCGGCGCCGTGGTCTGCGGCAACGCGAGCACCAGCCGCCTATGCCCATGCTGCACCAATGTCCGCACGGCATGCGCCACCGCTCCGTTTTGATCCATTTGAATCGACGGCAGTGACAAGCCTGCCGCGGGTTGGCCAAAGACGATGGCCGGCTGTTGCTGCTCGGCGAACAGCGTCTGATACCGCGCCGGTAACGAGGACAGCACGAACAACTCCTTGCGGGGCGCCGGCTGTTTGGCAATCGCGCGCAACTGGGCGGCCGAACAGCGTTGCAGGGAAAGTCGAATGCCATCCAGATGCAGTCGTTCCGACAGCGGAATGATCCAGTCAAACGCCGCGCGGACTTCCGGATACTCCGCGCCGTAATGCAGAATGCGCACCGTTGGCGTACCGGCCGGGCGCGCCACGGCGCCGGCCACAAGTCGCACGCCGCGCCGGCCCACCATGAGCCACCCTTCCCGTTGCAACTGATGCAACGCGCTGGCGAGCGTGGGCGGGCTGACGCCGAGCCGCTGGCTCCACACGCGCGTGCCGGGGAGCGGCTCGGCGAGTTCCCCGTTCTGAATCTGCTCGCGCAGATGGGCGGCCACCTGCTCGGAGCGATGCCGCAGCAGCTTCATCACGCGGCACTGTAGCAGACCCGCTAAAAGTAGGACAGGCATCTTGCCTGTCTCATCCGCGCCGAAGGGACAGGCAAGATGCCTGTCCTACTTTATGCCTTGTCGTCCGGATCGGTCGCCCGCTGGTAGGTGTCCACTGGTTTCCAATCGGGTCGCAACCGCACGTCGTGCTCGCCCGACGCCGCACCGATGGCTGACGGCGGCGTGGGATCATCGGCGCGGCGCATCTCCCACCAACAATGGCCGCGATGATCGTGTTGATGATCGATCACGTAGCCGGCGCGCTTGAGCAACGGCCCGATCCAACCCATGCAATGATCGCAGTAGTCGCGGTACTGCTCCAGGTGGTTGCGCAGCAGAAACCCTTTCGACGGACAATCGTGCATGTCGATGCGGAAGAGTTTATCCGTCGCCGTCGTGTGAAAGCCCGCGCCTTCATCCACCAGCGTGTGCCCCCAGTACTTCTTCATCCCCTCAATCCCTTCGCGAACGATCAGCTCGGTCGCGTGCTGCTGGGAGTCTTTGTGAATCGCTTCGTCCCAAAACGCGCGCACGAGCGGTTCACCGCCCTGTCGGCGCAGCCACTCGAACGTCCATTCGTAATGCCCGCAGAAGTCGTAGCAACCTAACATGCGGTGGCCTCCTTGATCCGCGAGAGGTCCTGGGGCGCGGGGGCGGAGGCAACGGGATAGAACGTCTGCCGGCAACTGCCGTTGCCACCTTCGACGCGCACGGTGAATCCGGCCGGGGCCGCCGTCGCTTCGCCGAGAAAGTAGCAATGCTCGCAGAAGCAGGACACGATTTCGCGTTTGCCTTTGCGCAGGTGCGCGATGGCGGGGCAGGTTTTCACATCCAGCACGACGCGGTCGGCGGCTTGCGTGACCTGCACGTCCGCGCCCGGTTCGGCTTTGAAGAACGCGTCCCAGTAGGCCGCGACGCCTTTTAGCCCGTGTTGTTGCCACGCCGCCGACACCGGCGCGAAATATTCGCGACCCAGCTCCGTCCAGTACCGGCGCAGCCCCTCGCGTCCGAATCGTTTCAGGATGAACCGGAACGTGGCGTTGATGGCGAAATAGAAATCCGGCGCACCCGCCGGCTTGGTGTCGCGGTATGGCAGAGGGGTCTGTGCGACTTCACTCACGGCTGGGCAGTATATCAGTCCTCGCCTGCGTCCGCTACCTTACAAACCAGCGACACGCGACGCGGGTTTCCCAGTCGCGGAAGACGCGCGCGGCCGGATCGAAGGAGCGGACGCGGGCGAGGCCGTCGGTGCGGAGGAAGGCCCAGCTTACATCCCATTGCCCGGAGCGATACTTCAGCGGAATCGTGGGCGCGAGGCGCACGAGCGGGTGGGTCAGCACTTCATACCACTGCCGCGCGGTATGCACCCAGCCGGAGCCGAGCAGGGTGAACATCTCCATTTGAAGCGGATCGTCCCACAGTCCGGTGACGCCGACTTTGAATTCACGGCCTTGACGGTGGGCTGCGTGAAAGTTGTCCCACGATCCCGAAGTCACCCGGCCGTGGTCGTCATGGGCAAGGATGGGCGTCCACTCGTCCCGCACGAAGAAGCGATACGCTTCGAAGTCGTAGATGAAATTGCGGCTGGGCGCAAACGTCCCAGGATCATTCTGCTCGATGGCGTTCATCTTCGGCAGCCGCGGCACGTCCAGCGACGCGCCCGGCGTTTTCCCATCGAACAAGATATTGGCGCAGCCCTGCTGCCCATCGATGCCGTACATGAAAAACGCCATCCGATCAGGCGCGTTCGGATTGAAACCCGTGCAGGGAAGAATCGGCTGGCGCAAGGTGGTGATGCCCGCGGCTTAACGGTCGTCCACGAGAATGGTTTCGCGCATGTCGATGATTTCTTCGAGCCGACCGTTGTGACGCGGATCGGGATTGGCAACTTCAGGCGCGACGTGTCCCTCGTAGTTCCATTCGGTATAGACACGCAGATCCGCGCCGCGCCGGATCGCAGCGCACAACGCGGCTTCGTTGCCGGCAGCGATCGAACGGTCGGAACGGAGTTCGAGTGCGCATCGCCAGGGAGATGTGCGCTGGCGTCGGCCAATCGGGCGAACTGCCGTCGCGGGGGAAGGCCGTGCTGCAATGACGCGGTTCATGGCGCGACCAAGCGGATGATGGTTGGCGCGAGGCCGACGGGCACGTCCCACAACGTGACCGCGCCGTCCTGTTGCGTGGCGGCGACGTCGGCCCATTGCCGGTGGTTCAGCAGATTCACATGCACGGGATAGCCATAACGGTTGGAATCAATTCGCACATTGGTCGTGCCGCCGCGGCCCCAGAGGATGACGAGCAGTTCCTTGCCCGGTTGTTCGTGGGCTTTGATGTACACCGTACTGCGGCTGGTGGATTTCACTTTGAACGCGGCGTCTTTGAAGGCCTCGCGGTCATGAAACGTTTGCGCGATGGTCTGATAAGCGTGCCAACCGGGATAGCGCTGCACGGTGGCACGCTCAGCGGCGTCGATCACCAAATCCATGAAACCAAAGAAGCCGTACCAGCGCGGACTGCTTTTGCCTTTATAGATCAGGTCGCGCATGCAGACGTAGTACGGTGCGACGTCGGCGTCCACGTCCCACCACGTGTACATCGTGCGCGCGATCATGGCGGCTTGGTCGGCGTCGTTGTGACGCGGGTAGGGGTCTTTCGGCGGGTAACGGTTCGACGTTTCGGAGGAAATGTAGCCGACGCCGTTGCTGAGGAGCAGGAGCTTTTTGTCGGGCGAGAGTTTCTGGAGATCATCTTTGAACCCTTTCAGCAGCCGGTAATCGAAATGATTGATCGCCACCGCGTCGCCGTACTTGGTGTAACCGGCCTTGATCAGCCCCACGACCTCTTTCCAGCTCCCGCTGCCCACGGCATACATCGACACCTTCACATTAGGATCGCCTTTGTGCGCGGCGGCGGCGCACGGGATGAAGAAGCGCAGGTACACATCCTGGTTCCAGCCGCGGCCATCCTTGCGCTCTTCCCAATTGATCTCGTCACCGATGATGAGGTACTCGAGTTTGCCGCGCATCAACCCCACCACCTCGGTGAGCCAGCCGCAGAACTCCTTGATTTCATTCTTCGGGTTGTCGGGATGCGCCGCCCAGAAATTGCCGGTCGGATCGGCGTCTTCGGCCAGGTTCTTGGAGTCTTCCAGCGAATACGGCGGATCGACGCGCAGACCGATCTTCACGCCATACTTGTCGCAGAGCCGGACGAACTCCAAGATGCCGGTGCGCATGTGGTCGTCGATCCGGTAGTCCCGCTTCGCGGTGCCGGAGCCGGTGGGATACAGATAAAAATGGAGCTTGGTCATGCCGATCTCCGCCCAATCGCGGATCAATGCTTCCATCAGATCACTGCGCACGGTCTCATCCGGGCAGGCGCGCTGGAACACGTCCGCCTGACTCGGCCCGCCCCACATCTGGTAGTACATCGGCGTCGAGTAGGGGTTGCGGCGTTGCGGAAGCGGGGGCGGCGCGAGCGCGTTGCGGATCGCGATTTGTTGCGCCGGACTCAGACTGGAGAAGGCTGGCAACGGTGTGCCGGTCCTGTCCGCAGACGAAGCACTTGTGTTCGCCTGCGCTGACGTGCGCTCCTGTTCAGCTTTGGCTGGGTCAGCCGTGTCGTGGAGCCGGATGAAATACCACTCAGCCGCCAAATCGATGCTGTACGGCGCGGGCTGGCCGGTCGTGGTGTCGCCGAACAAGATTCGTCCTTCGAATGCGGGCTCGTGACCGCGCGCAATCGTGGCCGCGGCGACCGTCTTGCTCAGTTTGCCGTCGAGATAGAGATCAAACTCATCGACTGCGCCCCGGTAACCGATGAAAATGGTGTGCGGTTGCGACCAGTTGATGCCCGTGACCATGTCGAGCATGTCGTTTTGCCCGCATCTGATCGCCCCGTGGCTGCCCGGGCCGGCATCATCGGCGTCGCGGTCGATGCTGGCGTTGTAGGAATGTTTCTCGTCGCCCCAAGCCATCAGCAGATTGGCGTGATGCGAATTGCCGAGGTTGGGCATGTCGGTCAGTGGTCGGACACGGAATTCGATCCCGTACTCGCCGCTGCGCCATTTCAGCAGTTCTGAAATCTCAAGCGAGCCGAAACTATAGCTGCCGTACGTGGTCTCGGGGTCATCCTTCGTGAAGTCCTGCAAGAGGAACGCGCCCGTGTTGGTCATGCCGGTGCCCTGCGCGTCCCAATACGGCGGCGCGACCCCCACCCCGGCCGCCTCCGCGTCAAACTCCGCCAGCACGTCGCCATGCACTCCGGCAGAAACTGAGAGACTGAGAGATAGAACCAGACTTCGGAAAAGATGCTTGCTCATCGAATCAGTAATATCGGTCAAACGTTCCCGGCCCGCCGCCCGCGTACATGACGAGGATCATCTCGCCCCAATTGCGCCATTGGACGTGGCCGTCGCCGTAAAGTGCGTTGCCCCCAAGCGGGGTGTTGTTGCGTCGATGAAATGTGATCGTGAAATCAGCCCCGCCGCTGACCGCTGTCTCGTCGAACATCAACGGCAGCCGCGCCAGATCGGGATCGGTCGTCTTTTCAGGTGGCGGCAGGTTGTTGCCCAACGTCGTGTTGTACCAGAACGCATAATACTGGTTAGCGTAGATCGCGTAGGCGATGCGGTGGCTGTTTGGCGAAGTCCAACCGAGCGGAACGCTCCAGTAACTTTCCGCGGCGCCGGGGAAAGTATACACCTTCGAGAAGTTCGGGCAGTAGAATACCTTCCCCGCCTTCACTCCATAACCACCGTCTCGGATTGCTGCATGGACTGGAATGGTCAACAACGACCAATCGCCGTAGTACGTATCGCCATTGTGCGGGAACGTCGCTTTCCAGTCCTCCGCGTACATGTGCCAGACCAATCCGCACTGCCGGAGATTGCTCATGCACACCGCCTGCCGACCTCGCTCGCGAGCGCGCTCTAGCGCTGGCAACAACAACGCCGCCAACAACGCGATGATCGCGATCACCACCAACAATTCGACAAGCGTGAATGCCGCGCGACGATTCACGAGCGATTCTTCCGCTTGGCCACTCGCAGAATCAGGCCGCCAACCGCCAGCAGAACGACTGACGATGGCTCGGGTATCATCGTGGAAACCTGGACGAAGTACCATTCCGCCGCCTGGTCAACCCCTTGGCCGGTCGTGGTGTCGCCAAAGCTGACTCGTTCGGGGGTGAAGCCGCCGAATGACTGTCGGATGATCCCATTGTCCGGCACGAACGTCTGCAGCACGCCATCCACGTACAAATAGAACCGGTTCTCCGAGCCCGCGTACCGAACGTCAATGGTGCGCGGCGAAGACCAATCGATCCCACCGGCGAAAATGCCCATCCCGTCGCCGCCATACGTGATCGCCCCGGTGGTCAGCGCGCCTCCGTCGTCTTGATCCAAATCGACAGACACTTGATACGGATACAGATCGTCAGTCCAGACCACTTGCAGGTTGGCGTAATTCGAACTGCCCGCCAGCGGCAAATCGGTCAGCGGCCGAACCCGAAAGCTGACCGTGTAGTTGCCGGTGCCATACTTCATGTATCCACCCGTCGAGGGCGACTCGTATCGGCCATATTGATCGACCGGGTCATCCCCCGTGTTGTCCTGGAGTAGATAGGTTCCAAAGGCCTATCCCTTTGACTCAACCAGACCCCATCTGTAGTATCGCGTTGAATGGAAGACTATCCGCGCACGCTGATGGAGTTGGAGCAACGGTTTTCTACGGACCAAGCCTGCCGGGCCTATC
>Ga0247727_10001417_pt1 | contig 57076 bp, 51 predicted proteins | sample WisWelCaveWW1625_FD_202498 | JGI IMG/M metagenome (GOLD analysis project Ga0247727, IMG submission 202498) | Biofilm microbial communities from Wishing Well Cave, Virginia, United States - WW16-25 | ecosystem: Environmental > Aquatic > Deep subsurface > Groundwater > Cave microbial mat | place... | reverse complement strand
CCCTGCTGTTCCTGCACCTGGTGGCCTTGGTGATCGCCTTGATCGCTTTGTCGCAATACACCAACAACTGGTTTGTCATCAGCCTGACCGGCGTCGCGGCGTTCTTCACCACGGCAATGTTGGCGCACCGAACGCTGTACGAGGCCCGGCCGGCGCCGCGCTACCTCACCGAGTTCTACCTGTGGATGTCGTTCGGCGGCGCACTGGGCGGCATGTTCACGGCGCTGGTGGCGCCCAAGCTGTTCAGCGAGATTTACGAGTATCCGCTGCTGCTGGCGCTGTCGATGGCGTGCCGGCCAGGTGCGCTGCAGCTTTCGCGGGAGAGGTTCAGCCGCGAAGTCTTGATTTTGTGCGTCCTCGCGGCCGTCGGCGTGCTTGCCATCTGGAGCTGGTACACGCCAACGCTAGCCGCTTCCCTGCTGCGCATGCCGATCGTCGCCCAGCTAGGGCCCACGCCGCTGGTCGTTCTCGTTCTGGCTGCCGTTCTGCTGGCATGCGTCCACAGTCCGCCGCGGCAACTGGTCGCCGCCGGCCTGATGTGCGCGGCCCTGGTGTGGCTGCCCTCCGAGGTAAGGCGTGGCGATGCGCCGTGGCTACCTCGCGAGGTCAGGCAAAGCGATGTACAGAGGAGCTTCTTCGGCGTCTATCGCACGCAGGTGGTGAGGGGCGCAGACGGCTTCTTCCGCACATTGGTCCACGGCACGACGCTGCACGGAGCGCAGCGTCTCTTCGATGGCAAAGGCCGGCCGGTCGACGACACCGTTCCGACGACCTACTACTACCCGGGCAGCCCGATCGGCCAGACGATCGCCAAGCGGCGCGAGATTCTGGGCGCGCAGAAGGGCCGCTACGGCGTCGTCGGCCTGGGAACCGGCTCGAGCGCCTGCCACAAACAGGAGGGCGAGACCTGGCGCTTCTTCGAGATCGACCCCGTCGTCATCAGGATCGCCAAGAGCCCGAAGAACTTCACGTTCATCGCGAAATGCCAACCCGACATCGACATCGTCGTGGGCGACGCCAGGCTCACGATGGCGAAGCAAGATGATGCCAGTTTCGACCTGTTCATCATCGATGCGTTCTCGTCAGACGCCATCCCTGTGCACATGCTGACCAAAGAGGCGGTGCAGCTCTTCCTCGACAAGCTGAAGCCGGATGGGGTGGTGCTGCTGCATACCTCGAACCGCTACCTCGACCTAAACTCGGTGCTCGGCGCGATCCTGAAGGAATTGCCAGAAGGCACGGCGGCAATTGCTGTGACGGATCACGAAGCCAGCGGGGGCTACGGGCAGTCGATCTCCTCGAATGTGATTTTCGCCAAGAGCGAGGCCACGCTCGCGCCGTACCGCTCATTGAAGGCCGACATCAAGGACTTGGACGACGGGGGCTTGCGGGCCTGGACCGACGATTATTCCGACATTTTCGGCCCGTTCCTCAACGGCCTCCGGCGCGGGGGATAATTGAACAGATCGCTTGCCGCTTCAGGGGGGCGGGCGGGACGACGCCGGCGGAACGGTTTTTCCGCCAGCGTTGCTGGACCGCTCGGTTTCCCCCACTTGGGCCGCTCTGCTCGCCAATGAGTACACGGGCCTGCTCTCGCGCGGGCGGGCCTCGTCCCTCGCGGCGCCAACACGACGGCGCTCGGCGCCTTGCTTACCCCTGCAGCGGCCGGGCGGCGCAGGCCTGCCTTCGCAAGCCGCACCCGCGGCGGGCGATATTCACGATGTCAAAGAGCGCGGCGTCGGAGCGCGGTCGCCGGCTGCGCCAGGCACTGGCAGCCAGCGCTGCTTGCGAGCCGGGCGACGAAGTCAATCTAAGGGGCCGCAGCCCGCCGGAGATAATGCCGCGGGACGCGGCAGCCATGACGTTCCGTCAACCTTGATACTGGGCATTGAGGCGAGACGGCCGCTGCGCAGTCGCTCGCTTCGCTGTGCATGGACTTCGCGGCCCTTCCCGTTCGTGCCTTGTCGGGCGCTCGCGGCGCCGAGATGACGACACGTGGTTGCATCGCGAAGCCCTAAACCGAGGCCAATGGCGTCGGCACTTCGGCCGTCCTCGAGCGGGCAGCGCCGTCTGCTGTCGAGCGACGGGCGGGGTAGTCCAGCGCGGCTTAGCGAAACTTTACCTTGCGGAGAAGAGCCCGAAACCACGGTCCCCCAAATCACGCACCGCGCGGGCGAGGCCGCGCGGCGGATTGGAAGGAGAGCGCCATGGCAATCCCAGACGCGGCTCGCTGGGCTCCGTTCGAGACCTCCCGCCTCGCTCATACCCAGGTTGGGGACGTAGTCGCCAGGAGCTCTGCGGCGCGCCGGCTGCGGATCCCCGATAGCCTCGTCCCGACAACCTCGGCTTGGGGATGACGGGGTGTGGTTCGGGGATGGTGGGTACGGCGGCCATGCGGCGATGCGAACCGGACATACGCTGTGATGCTGCGCTGCAACACTCACGTAGAGGTGACGTGAACTTTACACGCGCTTCACATTCCAGCCTTGACGCAGCCTCTTTTGAAGCAAATAAAACGACTGTTCGTTTTTTTTGGTGCGTCGCGGTGGGAACGCACACCGGGAGCGGACAGGGTTGGGACGTCAGGTCGGCGCAAGCTGAGACCAGCAATCTGAACCCGAGATGTCGAGCAGATAGGAACGCGCCGCAGCCGCACAAGTCAGACAGGCAACCGATGCCCAAGCTCAAGCCCCATATCCAGCGCGCCCGGCGCGAGCACATCCTGGATGCCGCCGAGCGATGCTTTGCCCGCGCCGGCTTCCACCGCACCACCATGCACGACATCTGCAAGGAGGCGAGCGTCAGCCCCGGCGCGCTCTACGTCTACTTCGACAGCAAGGAAGCGCTGATCGCCGGCATCGCCGAGCGCGACCGCGCCGAATTCGCCGAGCGCCTGGCCGCGCTCGCAGGGGCGCCCGATTTCCTGCAGGCCCTGAAGGAGCTGGGCGAACACTACTTCGTGCACGACCCCGCCTCCAAGCGAAAGATGTGCATCGAGATCGGCCTGGAATCCACGCGCAACCCGCGCGTCGGCGAAATCTTCCGCGAGGTCGACGCCTTCATCGGCTCGAGCTTCGAGAAGCTGTTCCGCCGTATGAAGGACGAAGGCCGCATCGCCCCCGATCTCGACATCCCGATGCTGACGCAGGTGTTCTCCGTCATCGCCGACGGTCTGTTCTGGCGCCGCGCCGTCGACCCGGCATTCGACGGCAGCGCCTTGGTGCCGGCGGTGCTGCAGGTGATGGCAGGACTGCTCAAGCCTGTGCCCCAGCCAGAATCAGAAACAACAAGCAGCCAATCCAGTGAGGATCGATCATGAGAAAGATATTGATCGGCGTGGTTCTCACGCTCTCCTTCGTGATGATTTCGCTCACCATGGTCGGCCGCTCGCTGCCGCGGCCGACGGGCCCGGCCGACAGCCAGGCCGCCAAGGAGCTGCCTGCGGCCGACCTGTTCGCCGCGGTTGTGACGGTGGCCCGCGTCGCCCCGGCCGACTTCACCGAGACGGTGCTCGCCACCGGCTCGCTGGTTGCGCGCGAGGAGATCCTGGTCGGGCCCGAGGTCGAGGGCCTGCGCATCACCGAGGTGCTGGCCGATGAAGGCCAGCGCGTGAAAAAGGGCGATGTGCTGGCCCGCCTGGTGGCCGACACGCTCGACGCCCAGCTCGCCCAGAACGATGCCGCGCTCGCCCGTACTGCCGCCGCCATCGCCCAGGCCAAGGCCGCGATCGTGCAGGCGGAGGCGCGCCTCACGGAAAGCCGCAACGCGTTCGAGCGCGCCAAGCCGCTGCGTCAGGCCGGCCACATGACGGAGGCCGTGTTCGACCAGCGCGAGCAGGCGGCCCGCACGGCGCAGGCGCAGCTGGCTGCCGCGCAGGAGGGGCTGCGGCTTGCCGAGGCCGAGAAGGCGCAGGTCGAGGCCCAGCGGCGCGAACTGACCTGGCGGCGCGGGCGCGTGGAGGTCAAGGCACCGGCCGACGGCATCGTCAGCCGGCGCATGGCGCGCGTCGGCGGCCACGCGGCGGGGGCGGGTGAGCCGATGTTCCGCATCGTCGCCAACGGCGAGGTGGAACTCGACGCCGAGGTCATCGAGACGCGGCTGGCGACCATCACGGTTGGGCAGCTCGCGCGTGTCGAGGTGGCCGGCCTCGGCGAGGTCGCGGGCACGGTGCGGCTCGTCTCCCCCGAGGTCGACAAGTCCACCCGGCTCGGCAGGGTACGCATCTTCCTCGGCGACAATCCGGGCCTCAGGGTCGGCGCCTTCGCCAGGGGCAGTATTGTCACGGCCAGCGGCAGCGGCCTCGCCGTGCCGGCGTCGGCCGTCCTCTATGGGCCTGAGGGGCCTACCGTGCAGGTGGTGCGCGCCAACCGGGTCGAGACCCGCAGGGTCAAGCCCGGGCTCGCCGCCGGCGCCCTCGTCGAGGTGCGCGAGGGGCTCAGCGAGGGCGATCTGGTCGTCGCCCGCTCGGGCACTCTCCTGCGCGAAGGCGACGCCGTGCGACCGGTCCTGGCTGAAGCGATCAAGCAGCGCGAGGCACAAAGGTGAACTGGAACATCTCAGCCTGGTCGATCCGCCAGCCGGTGCCGGCGCTCGTCCTGTTCATGGTGCTGATGGCGCTCGGCTACGTCAGCTTCGGGCAGCTCCCCGTTACGCGCTTTCCCAACATCGACGTGCCGATCGTGCAGGTGCGCGTCACCCAAGCCGGTGCGGCGCCCTCCGAGCTGGAGGTGCAGGTCAGCAAGAAGATCGAGGACGCCATCGCCGGCGTGAGCGGCGTCAAGCATCAGACCTCGGCCATCACCGAGGGCTCTTCGGTCACGACGGTGGAGTTCCACCTGGAGACAAACCAGGATCGCGCCCTCAACGACGTGAAGGACGCGATCGGCCGCATCCGCTCCGAATTGCCGCGCACCATCGACGAGCCGATCGTCACCCGCGTGGAGGTCGAAGGCCTGCCGATCGTCACCTACGCCGCCCGCGCCCCGGGCATGACGCCCGAGCAGCTCTCCTGGTTCGTCGACGACACGGCGATGCGGGCGCTGCGCGGCGTCAAGGGCGTGTCGCAGATCGACCGGCTGGGCGGGGTGGAGCGCGAGATCCGCATTGCGCTCGATCCAGACCGTCTGCTCGCCTACGGCGTCACCGCCGGCGACGTCAACCGCCAGCTCAGGGCCACCAATGTCGACCTCGCCGGCGGGCGCGGCGACATCGGCGGGCGCGAGCAGGCGATCCGGACGCTCGCCGGCAAGCAATCCATCGCCGACCTCGCCGCCACCACGATCACCCTGCCCAGGGGCCGCAAGGTGCGGCTCGACCAGCTCGGCACCGTGACCGATGCCAATGCCGAGCCGCGCACCTTCGCCGCGCTCGACGGTCGGCCGGTGGTGGCGTTTGCCATCTCCCGCGGCAAGGGCGCGAGCGACACCGTGGTCGCCGCCGACGTCGCCAGGAAGGTCGAGGAGCTCAAGCGCGCCCATCCCCACGTCGAGCTCAAGCAGATCGACACGATGGTGACCTACACGCTCGGCGCCTACCACTCGACCATGAAGACGCTGCTCGAGGGCGCGGTTCTCGCCATCATCGTCGTGTTCATCTTCCTGCGCGATCTGCGCGCCACAATCATCGCCGCGATCGCGCTGCCGTTGTCCATCGTCCCGGCATTCTGGGCGCTCGATGCCGCGGGCTTCTCGCTCAACCTCGTGAGCCTGCTCGCCATCACCATCGTCACCGGCATCCTGGTCGACGACGCCATCGTCGAGATCGAGAACATCGTGCGGCACATGAACATGGGCAAGAGCGCCTACCGTGCCGCGCTCGAGGCCGCCGACGAGATCGGCCTCGCCGTCATCGCCATCACGCTCACCATCATCGCCGTGTTCGTGCCTGTGAGCTTCATGGGCGGCATCGCCGGCCAGTACTTCAAGCAGTTCGGGCTGGTGGTGGCGTTTGCCGTGTTCTTCTCCCTGCTCGTGGCGCGCCTTATCACCCCGCTGCTCGCGGCCTATTTCATGCGCAGCAAGGGGCACAGCACCAGGGAAGGCCTGATCCTCAAGGCCTATACGCGCCTGGTGCGCTGGTCGGTAGCGCACCATTACACTGCCGTAGCATTGGGTCTCGCCATCTTCGCCGCCTCGATCGGCAGCTTCTACCTCTTGCCGTCGGGCTTCCTCCCGGCCGACGACACCGCGCGCACCTTGCTGGCCGTCGAGCTGCCGCCGGGCTCCCGCCTCGACGACACCAAGGCCGTCACCGATGCCATCGCCCGCCAAATCGGCGCCAGGTCGGACGTCAAGAGCGTGTTCGTCAACGGCGGCTGGGTGATGGGTGCCGGCGCCGAGGTGCGCAAGGCCACCCTCGTCGTCAACCTTGTTCCCAAGGAGCAGCGCAAGCTCAGCCAGGCCCAGATCAAGCAGGAGATCGGCCGCGGCCTCGCCACGGTGCCCGACATCCGCTTCTGGTTCCTGCAGGACAACGGCCGCCAGCAGATCCAGCTGGTCGTGTCCGGGCGCGACGCCGCCGCCGTCAGCCAGGTGGCCGCCGAGCTGACCAGCCAGGCCAAGCGCATTCCGCTGATTGCCAACGTGGTGTCCTCGGCCGAGCTCGACCGGCCCGAGCTGCGCGTGGTGCCGATCGGCGATGTCGCGGCCGAGCTCGGCGTCTCCACCGAGGCCATCTCTGAGGCGGTGCGCATTGCCACCATCGGCGACATCGGCGCCAACCTCGCCAAGTTCGATGTCGGCGACCGCCAGGTGCCGATCCGGGTGCAGCTGGAGGAGCGTGCGCGGGCCGATCGCCAGCTGCTGGAGTCCCTGAAGGTAGCTACCTCCTCCGGCGCCACGGTGCCGCTGTCGGCCGTCGCCCGCTTCGAGCTGGCGCAGGGCCCGACCGCGATCGACCGCTACGACCGCGTCCGCCGCGTGCTGGTCGGCGCCGATCTCGTCGGCAACGCCCCGCTCGGCGACGCGGTCGGCAAGATGCTGGCGCTACCCGCGGCGAAGAAGCTCCCGGCCGGCGTCGAGCTCAAGCAGTTCGGCGACGCCGAGGTCATGGGCGAGGTGTTCGCCAGCTTCGCCGCCGCCATGGGCGCCGGCATCATGATGGTCTACGCCGTGCTGGTGCTGCTGTTCGGCAGCTTCCTGCAGCCGATCACCATATTGTTCTCGCTGCCCTTATCGATCGGCGGCGCCATCGTCGCCCTCGCCATCACCGGCAACGCCATCAGCCTGCCGGTGGTGATCGGCATCCTCATGCTGATGGGCATCGTCACCAAGAACGCCATCATGCTGGTCGACTTCGCCATCGAGTCGATGCGGCGCGGCACCCCCCGCACCGAGGCCATCGTCGATGCCGGCCGCAAGCGCGCGCGGCCGATCGTTATGACCACCATCGCCATGGTCGGCGGCATGCTGCCGGCGGCGATCAGCGTCGGCTCCGGCGGCGAGTTCCGCGCCCCGATGTCGATTGCGGTGATCGGCGGGCTGATCTCCTCCACCGTGCTGTCGCTGGTGTTCGTCCCGGCGGTGTTCGCGGTGATGGACGACATCGGCCGCCTCGCCTGGCGCCTCTTTTCCCGCTTCGTCGGCCCCACCGAGGAGGAGCCCGCCGCCGCCGGCCCCCCGGCCCTGGCGCAACCCGAGCTGCGCCCGCTGCCTGCGGCTGCCGAGTAGGCCCGCTGGAGAGCACGGATGGGCTCAGCGCGCAGGCCCACGGTCGTTCACGGCCGATGCAAGGCATGCGGCAGTGGTCCGTTGAAAAATAGTTCGCTCGACTTGGGGTTGCTTGGCCGCGCGAACAGTGCCACCCTGCATGCATGATCGATAAAGCACCCGCAGCAGGCTGGGTAGTCCAGGTAACCATTCCCGCGCAGACAGCGACACGTGGCGAGCGCTGGATCGGTCCTACCGTGCCAGATGCGCCATCGTTCAGATACTTCAACGCAGCGATTGCCGCAGCTGGAAAGGCCATAGAGGCAGCGAAGCTTTTGGCCGAGGCCGAGAACAAGGAAGCGCACGTAGTTAGAGCGCTGTCATCAGGGGAAGTTGCTGCGCTGGGCCTCAAGCCTGGAGAGGTAAAGCCAGCATGACGCCACGAACGAAGGGCCTGCGCGACTTCGCCTAGCAGCGCGCCAAGATCCCGCCTGCTTCCTGGACCCCGCGGCGTGCTGGCACGCTGCCTGGGAGTAGATCAGCCGTCGCCTCTTCAACGGTATCTGGCGGGACGTGCCCCTTATCCGTATCTGGCACGGCCAGGCTTCACGCCCGAATAGCTTAAGATCCCGCAACATTAGACGTTGGGATGAAGCGGGGAGCAACACGTAGCGCGTAGTGCGCCGCCACAAGCAACCGCGCTGGTCTCTCGTCCGCCAGGACAAGGCGAAATAGCATAGAGAACGAGATACTCTTAGTATTTTTGTAATTGTACCTCAGAACTTCCGTCCAACTGTCGATGAATGTGGAGATGCTTCCGTATATTATCATAATAAAAATCTACTGTATGCTTTGACTTCATTTTTATAATTCGAGTATTCTATAAGCAGTACTTGTGCGGAACACAATCGTCGCCCATATGCTTGTTGTGATTTGAGTGATGAGCATTGAAATTACTTTTTGGATCCGATAACGCAGGAGATGCGGAATGACGAACATCACACCGCCAGAAGCCAGCAAGACGCAGGCACCGGCCACCGGAATGAGAGGCGAGATCCAGCAGAAGTGGGGCAAGTTCAGCGCCCAGGAGATCACCGCACTCAAGGACAAGGACGACCTGGTGGCGCAGGTGCAAACGAAATACTCGCTCGACAAGATCCAAGCGCAGCGCGACGTCGATGCGTTCGCGAAGGGACGGCAGCTCTAGTTCATGCGTCGCTGTCGAGGACGCCGCCCTGGGCGATTGCCGAGGGCGGCGGACCAATCGAGGCTGAGCATTTGAGACTTGAAGCGAAAGACCGGGCGGGAAGGATGCCTCCTGGTGCGTTTGCCATGCAGGGTCGACCATGACGGACCAGCCCATCAATCTGGATCGGCGCCGCGGAATGGCGGCCCAGAAGCTTACCGAGATCAGGCGCCTGCTGGCGGAGGTCGAAGCGAACGAGCAAGCTTTGCGTGATCGTCAGGAGGAGCTCGAAACACAGCTCCTCGCCGCTCCGGCAACGTGCTGGCTCGAGGCCGCCGAGAAGGCGCGGTATTTGCTCAAGCTGCTTGCCGGCGCGGCAATCGCCCAGGATCCGCGCCGACAAAAGCTGATTGCCAACGTCTTCAACGACTTTGAGCGACTGGCGCGCAACGGCGGCTAAGACCGCGCCAAATCTGAACCGGCGCCCGCTTCACCACCAGCGTCAATACCCTGAAAGGAGACCGGCAATGGCAAAGGGTCAGAGAAACAACCGCGAGATACGAAAGCCGAAAGCCGCCAAGCCGAAACGCCCATTGGAGGTGGCATCGCACGTTGTGCCCGCAGCGGCCCTGGCCAAGCCCAAGGGTGTCGGCGCCAGAGGGGCTGGCAGTCGGAAAAATCGTCATGCGTAGCCGCTACGACGGCGTCATCACCATCACTTCGATGGCAGCGGTGGGCATAGTCTTCGGCTTCCTCGGCGGCGTGGTTGCCAACACGGAAGCTGTGGCCGTTCCCGTTGCGGCGATCGCCTTCCTAATCACCGGCGCTGTTTTTGTTTTGTCGCGTCTGGCGCCTTTGCCGCAGAACATTACGTCCACACGCCAACAAACTAGCATCATGAAAGGGTTCCGATGACTGACCACACATCGACCGGCTCTTGCGCGAGCCGCTGGAACGCTCTGCTTGCCGAGAACAGCATTCTCCACAAGGAACATATCGATCTGCTGTCGTCGTTCACGCCGCCCTTTTCGGCCCAGCAAATCGCAAGGCTGGAGGCCAGCGCCGCTCGACGCGCGGAGCTTCCAAAAAAGATCCGAAAGCTTGTCGAGGAATGGACGAGATCGGCATCTCTGTGATGATTCCTCGGGGGACCCTTTGCGCTTTCACAAAGCAATCGAGATCAGCCGGCCGGAAGCCGATTTCATTATCAGAACGTCGTCTGGCAGCGATGTCGTCGTCATGAGTCACTCCGACAAGTGGTACGATATTCGTGCCCTGACAAGCAGGGAGATCGACGATTTTGTCGCCGATCTGCTGCGCGCGGAGATGGCAAATTTGCGGGCCGGTTGCGTCACGCCTCATTAGGTCCGATCGACATATTTAAGATCCCCGACAGCCGGACCGCCAAATGGCGATTCCCGGTCGTGGCAAGACCGGATGATTCGCGACGCCGCTGACAGCTTCTCCTTCAGTGATGGGCCGTTACGGACCTTGACACGCGCACGACCGGGCGGCGTCCGAAAGCCTGTCAGGGAACAAAAGCCGCGGAAAGTGGAGCACCCTGGATCGGCGGGCGCCATGGGGATTTGGATGGCATCAGCGCGTTCGTGGCCATGTTGTGGATGTACGGGGTTGGTGATCTACTTCACCGTCGCCTTCTTGGCTGAAGACGCTCTCTTGTGACAGCGTGGATGGGGCGCCAGAGAGAGTCGTGGCGCGTCCCGCTGCAAGCACCTCGCCTCGGATACTGTAGCCTAGCGAAAAAATGGGTAGTCGAAATGTCCGATGATCCGTTGCTGCAGCTGAAGGCTGCGATCGCCCTGGCGGCTCAGGAGCGAGATAGAAAAATCCAGAAAAGCCGCGATGAGCAAGCCGCCAAAGGAAGACGCCGTGACCAGGCGAGGGACGTTTGGGCTGAGAGGAAGGAGGAACTGCCAGCTATAGTGGAAACTATCAATGGCATGCTCAGGGAGCATGGGTATGAGGGGCTGGCTATCGGTGTTTTCGATTCAAAGCATTCGGACGTTGATAGAGTGGTAATCGACTTTGCGCACAGCTTTCACAGCCACACGAACATCTTACTCTGCGTAACGGCAGCAGGGGAGTTCACCTGCGCAGTTGGCGCCGTCCAGAACGATACGGGCAAGGTTAAGCTACCCATTGAACAACTCAGCGAGGTTCGGCTGAAGGAAGTGTTGGCGAAGGCTGTGGAGGAATGTCTGAGCGGGAAGCGAGACCAGAGACCTTCATAGTTCGCACAGCAGCAGCGGCCCTATGAATCAAGAGGTTCGCGATCTGGGAGCGCACGCGGCGAGAATCCCCGGCGCGACTAGATAGACCGGCAGTGCTGGACCGCATACCGCTGGTTTTGTTGCAGGCGGCGAACCGGACGCAATCGCCGGTTTCACGGCCGAGTAGGGCCGCCGATGAGCGCACACCCGCGGTTGGGTATCCATAGGCCAGGCGGCCACGCCTCGCTCGCTCCGCCGAGAGCCCGGATCAGCAATCTCCCTCGGCTTTCCGCGGGGAGAACCCGTTGCCGCGTCCCAGCCGCGGCTGTACTTTCCTTCCGGGGGAGACACGTGCTCACGGAGGAATCCCCCATGTTCGATGCACGCAGCATCCTCGACATCCTGCTCCGCGGCGCCGGGCCGCCGCAAAGGCAAGGTCAGCCGGCCGACCCGGCCGTCTTCCGTGATTTGCTGGGCCGGCTCGGGACCCAAGGTGGTGCCCCCGGTAAGCAGCCGATGCCGGACATGGGGCCGCAACAGGTGCCAGGGGCGCGCTGGGCCGAACCCGGCGATCCGCACGTCAGGACCGGGCAGCCGGCCCCCATGGGCGGAGGCAGCCTGGAGGACCTGCTGCGCACCATCCTGGCAGGCGGACAGCCTCCCGGCCGGCCAATGGCCCCCGGCGGGCAGATGGGGCCTGCCGGCGGCAACTTGCAGGACCTCCTGCGCGAGCTGCTTGGAGGCGGCCCTGGTGGCGGACCCAGGCCGGAGCTGAGCAGGTTGATCGCTGAACAGCCAAAAGGCGGCGAGAGCCCGCTTCTCGACGCCCTGAAACAGGTCCTGGGCCAGGCGACGTCTGGCGTGCGCGAGGGCGCGGCCCGCATCGACGAGGCAACGGGCGCCTCGGGCCAGGCGCGTGCGGCTGTCGGAGAGGCGACGGGCCAGTCGCCCGACGAGCTCATGGCCCAGCTCAAACAGCTGATCACCGCCAATCAGCTTGCCGCCGGCGCCGCGCTCGGCGGCCTCGGCGCGCTGGTGCTCGGCACCGGTGCCGGCCGCTCGCTCGCCGCCGGCGCCATCAAGCTCGGCGGCCTCGCCCTGATCGGGGGCCTCGCCTACAAGGCCTACCAGAACTTCCAGCAGGGCAAGCCGATCCTTCCCGGCAGCAAGCCGGCCGGACCGCAAGCCTTGCTGGCCGCTCCGGATGGCTCCGGCTTCGAGGCAGGCGCCGTCAGCGACGAGGCGGCGAAGCGCTACATCCGCACGATGATCGCCGCCGCCGCCGCGTCGCCATCGATCTCGACACCAACGAGGAGCACGAGTTCCTGGCATCGCTCGCCGAGGCGCTGGGCATCGACGACCGCCTCGCCGCCCAGGTCGATGCCACGGCGCGTGCTGCGCGGCGGCGTGAGGCTCATGTAGCGCGCCTGGCCGGCTGAAGAGACGGCGCTCCCGCGAGCGCCGCCTTTGTGCGGCTCGGTCTCCAGCGCTTCGGCTGCTACTCGACGCGCTGCAGCGTCGCTGTGAAGAAGGTATCCTTGCCGGACAGGGGGCTCTTGAGAGTGGGCGATGTTAAGGCCATTGTAGCGCCCTTGATATCGGCATGCCGTATCTGCTTCGCGCCGGTCTGCAGCTGGGTGTGGGACCCGTCGACTTCGATGGTCACTTTCGCACCCTCCACTTTGTAGGTGCCGGTCGTAAAGCCCATCGACTTGAAAAGCTCGATGCGTTCGGCATCCGTTAGAGCGGCCGCTGCCGGTCGCTTGCGATCGGAATTCAGGACGATGCCAATAAAAGTTCCACCCTTGCTGAATAGGTAATAGCGCGGGCTTGTCACCGTAAGGCTTGATAACGTTCTTGCTTTCGACTTCCGTGGTTTCGAAAGACTTCAGCTTCCACACGCCGACGATCTGCGACGCCAGGTCCTGGGCGGAGACTGGCACGGCTAGCGCCAGAACGAAGGTAGTCGCCAGTGCGGCAATCAGCTTACGGTTCATGGCAAGTTCCTTTCGCTGATGGACGGATGCATTTTTTCTTCGGCAGGACCTGCAAGGTCACCGCTCTCGACAATTGCACGACCGCCCGCTCCGCGCTGTCTCGTGCGAGACAGCCGTGCTCAAATCAAAAGCGAATTTCTTCGGCGACCGTCTCGCAACAAACGGCCATACTCGGCGGCACCTCGAGCGCGTCAGTGAACCGAAGTCCAGGCAGGAGAAACCCGATGCAGATCGATCTGAAAGGCAAGCGTGCCGTCGTCACCGGCGGCAGCAAGGGCATCGGGCGATCGATCGCGCTCGCCTTCGCTGACGCAGGCGCGGCGGTCTCGATCTGCGCGCGCGGCCGTGCCGCCCTCGACACGACCAGGGCCGAGATCGCGGCGCGCGGTGTCAAGGCGCATGCGGCCGAATGCGATCTGGCCGACAAGCGCGCCGTTGCGCCCTACGTCGGGGCGGCAGCGGAAACGCTCGGCGGCATCGATATCCTGGTCAACAACGCGTCGGGGTTCGGCCTCGCCGACGACGAGGCTGGCTGGGCCAGGAGCCTCGACATCGACGTGATGGCGACGGTGCGCGCCTCGCATGCCGCGATCCCGTTCATCGAGCAGGCCGGCGGCGGCGCCATCTTGAATATTTCGTCGATCTCCGGCTATGCCGCGAGCGCGCGCACGGCGCCCTATGCGGCCGTGAAGGCGGCGGTCATCAACTACACCATGTCGCAGGCGCTGATGCTGGCGCCCAAGAAGATCCGCGTCAACGCGATTGCGCCCGGCTCCATCGAGTTCCCCGGCGGCATGTGGGATGAGCGCAAGACGTCCAACCCGCAGCTCTACAACGCGATCCTGCGGTCGATCCCATGGGCCCGGCTCGGCAGCCCCGAGGAGATCGCAACCGTCGCGGTGTTCCTCTGCAGCGGCGCGGCATCATGGGTGACCGGGCAGACGCTGACCGTCGACGGCGGGCAGATGCTGGGGTGAGCTACTCGCGCGGTGGATAGCGTGAGAGTGTGCCGCCGAAGACGCACACGCACTACTCCCGGGATATGCGCCGCCAAGTCTCGTCGGCAGAGCGAAACTCGCCGGCGTCGATCGGTTGCAGGGGATTGGTTTGCAACTTCGGTGGCCGGCGATCGTCGCAATTCTGACCCTTGTTGTCGCAAACACGGTGGAGCCAGAGGCGAAACTCATGGGGACTGGCTTCAAAGCGGCCGTAAACGCTGTTGGTGCGGCTGTGGAAGGTAAATTCGCCGTTGCGCGAGAAGCGCAACTGTCGCCTCTCCCCGTCGTGGTGCGACAGCCAGGTTCCGGCGAGGTAGTCGGCGCTCGAGGCGAACCGACCGTTTGGTAGAACCAGCTCGGTGGACTGCGCCAGGTAAATTCGCCCGGCGCTCTCTGCTCGCGTGGCGGAGCTGCTGGCCGCGAGCACCAAGAAGCCGATCAGTGCGAGACCGGCTGCAAGATGGCCTGAAGCATGGCGCAGCGTGCGCCCTACGGTCTGACGCCGCACAGCGACATCTCCTCGCAGAAAAATGGGAAGGATTGTGGCCGGCAGGCAAAGCACAAAGTGCCAGCAGCGCGCCCAGCCCAGGCGTACAGCAATGTCCCGACAGTCGAATGCAGCCTTCAACATCGGAACAAATCCCCCCAAGCCGTCTGCGAAAAACCATCTACCGGATACCTCAGTGTCTTCAACAGCTCGCTGCGACAAGTTCAACCGCGTTGTGAATTCGCGGAACTGTAACCTACGGGTATCTCCCCCAAAGCGGGGATACCTGATCCCGCGTGACGGTCGACGGCGCAGATGCTGGGGTGAGCTACGCGCGCGGAGGATAGCGCTCGAACTGAGGCAGCTCGTGCGCCAGCTCCATCCAGCCGATGCGGTCGGCGACCTGGATGTGCGCCCGCGCCGGCACGGCGCCTGGGTCGTCGTAGGTTGCGCTCTGGACGTCGATGATCCCGGGCAGCATTTCCGCATTGGTGTAGAACAGGCCCGTGCCGCAATCCGGGCAGAAATGCCGCCGGCCGTGCTCGGAGGACTTGTAGACCTTGGGCGTGCCCTGCATCACCTTGACAGCGGCCAGCTGGTACATCGTCCAGCCGACCATCGGCGCGCCGGCGTGGCGCCGGCAGTCGGTGCAGTGGCAGAGCGCGTGGGTCAGCGCCTCGCCCTCCGCCTGGTAGCGGATCGCGCCGCAATGGCAGCCGCCCGTGATGGCCATTCGAGCCTCCTCGCCGCGCCTCGGTCAGAATACAGATTCGCGCCTCGTTGTGGGGCAGCATGATGGCACAAGACTGCGTTGAGGCCGAGCGGTTCACGGCGCCTGCTTGGCTGCGAGCATTTCCAGAGATATCTGGGGTAGGGTATTGCGAACAACCCTGAGCGGATGAATGAGGGAGGAAGGATTTGACCGGGCTCCTCGAACATCACATTGCGGCAGTCACCGGCGGCGCGTCCGGCATCGGCCGCGCCATCGCCTTGGGCTATGCCAGGGAGGGAGCACAGGTCATTGTGCTCGACGCCAACGCCGAAGGGGCGGCCGAGACCGGCAAGGCGGTCCTGGATGCCGGCGGCAAGTCCTGGAGCTTCAAGCTCGACGTGACGGAGCGGGACCGCTGCCGCGAGGTTGCGGCGGAGATCGGCAAGACCATCGGTCAGGTCTCGATCCTCGTGAACAACGCCGGCATCAACCGCCGCAACGCCTTCACCGCCGACCCGCAAGCCGTGATCAAGGACTGGCAGGACATCATGTCGATCAACCTCGACGGCGTGTTCAACGTGACGCACGCTTTCCTGCAACAGCTGCGCGCCACCAGGGGCAGGATCGTCAACATCGGCTCGATCCAGTCTTTCATGCACGTGCGGACGCCGAACTCGGTTGCCTACACCAGCTCCAAGCACGGCGTGCTCGGGTTCACCCGAGCCCTCGCAGCGGAGCTCGGCAAGGACGGGGTGCGGGTCAACGCCATCGGGCCGGGCTTCATCGAGACGCCGCTCAACGAGAAGGTGCGCGCCAGCAACCCGGAGCTCGTGAAAATCTTTATGGACCACACGCCGCTCGGCCGCGCCGGCAAGCCCGAGGACATCGTCGGTCCGGCGATCTTCCTGGCCTCCGACCTCGCGGCCTACGTCACCGGCTCGATCGTTATGGCCGACGGCGGCTACCGGTCGATCTAGTGATGGGACTCGAGCGCCTTCCAGCCCTGTCATGCCGGGGCTTTGTCCCCGGCATCCAGTCAGCAGCGAGCTCCGGAGCTTGTTGATGGATGGATCCCGGGCACAAGGCCCGGGATGACCCAGGGGTGCAACCGGTTGCTCAGACCACTGGCGGACGTCGGCTCGCTTGCGTTCGTCGCGCCCCGCGCCGTACGGTTCGTCAGGGCCCTAGCCGGGCTTATTGGGTTAGGAAGCGCTATTTTCGACTAGGGGGGACAACGATGAACGTGCGCCTGCGCGCCATCGCGGGAGTCCTGCTGGCTCTCCCAGCGTTGCCGGCGTCGTCTCAGACCGGGCAATTCGATGGCGTGTGGAGGATCACACACACGAGCGCGGACTGTAGGGACAAGAGTGGCGGCTTCGCCCTGACTATCGCCAGTGGCATGGTTCGCGGCCGCATCCCGTCCGGCGCCATCACCGGAATCATTTCCCCTTCCGGCGCCGTGCGCTGGTCCCTCCCCGCAGCGCTCGATGCTGCGCCCGTGGTCTGGGAGGGCAGTTTTCGCGGCAATACCGGAGCCGGCACCTACGAGAGCGCGGGCGGCAAGTGCCGCGGCACTTTTACCGCGAGACGAAACTGACGCCACGCCACGCATTCTCTCCGTTGGCATCGCGAGGTAGCCTACTCAGGACCTCGGCAGCACCATCTGCGTCTGCGTTACGACGGCGCACAACTTGCCGGCCTCGGACTTGATGGTGGTCTGCCACACCTGCGTGGTCCGGCCCCGGTGCAGCGGGATCGACTCGGCGGTGACGCGGGTGTTGACCGGCGCCGCGCCCATGAAGTTGGTCTTCGATTCGATCGTCGTCGTGCGCGTGTTGGGCGGCAGGTTCACGACGGTGCCTACGGCGCCGACGGTGTCGGCGAACGCCATCAAGGCGCCGCCATGGCACACATTGCCGCCGGTGCACAGGTCCGGCCGCACCAGCATGCTGGCAACGATTCTGTCCTGCGCCGCCTCCTTGATCTCGACGCCCATCAGGCCGGGGAACAGCGACGCAATCATCGTCTGGATCTGCTCGGCGGTCGGCATGCGTATGTCCCTTTTTCTGGCCGTTGCTCTCTCGCCCGCGCACCGTCCCGCGCGCCGCAGGCGAGGCCGACGATCCGCTTCGAGCCCGCCACGGGTCGTCGAGAGGCGGCAGCCTAGTGTGGCGGTTCAGAAGTTCCCCATCGCTTGCGGCCAGGTTGGGAGGGAACTTCTGAACCAAAGCCACACTAGCAACTTTATGATTCTAGTGTCCCTTTGAACCCGAAGTTCGCAAACCCCATTGCCGCGAAGCGTGTGCGAACTTCGGGTTCGGGACACTAGCGCAAATTTGCCTCATGGTGCCAAGGCACCACCGTTGTTCCTCGAAAGCCGATGGTCGGCCGAGGTGCGGAACGTGCCAGCGGCTTATGACCGCACGGATGCCAGTTCCGTGCGGGGATTGGCTACTCGGTCTCGGTGGCGCGCCTGCTCGCCAGGAATGACAACGGCGCAGCGCACGCCATCCGGCGCAAACTCGAGATCGACTGTCCCGCCGAGTTCATAGGGGATGAGATCTCGGATCACGCTGGTGCCGTACCCAGGTTGGGCCGGGGCAATGACCGCGGGGCCGCCATCTTCATGCCACTCGAGCCTCAGTGCTGCCGGCCCACGCCCGTTCGATCGGCGCTCCCAGCGCACAGACACCCGCCCTTCCGGTGTCGAGAGTGCGCCGTACTTGGCGGCGTTTGTGGCAAGCTCATGCAACACCATGGCCATCGCCTGGGTCACTGCCGCCGTGAGCCGGACGTAAGGGCCCTCGACCACCGTGTTGCCAGCGGCGGCGTATGGCGCCAGCTCGCGGCTGACCAGATCGGCGAGACTGACCCCCTGCCAGCGGTTCTGACTCAGCAGCGAGTGGGCGTCCGCCATCGATTGGATGCGGCGGTCGAGCGCATCGATGAAGTCCCCCGTCGAGACATTGTGCTCGCTCGTGCGCCTGGCGACCACGGCAACGCTGGCGAGCACATTCTTGACCCTATGGTCTAGTTCAGCGATCAGCAGGCCTTGGTGCTCCTCGGCACGTTTGCGCTCGGTGGCATCGATGTTTACGCCAACGATGCGCTCCGCGCCTCCATCGCCGTCATACGAGATGAACGCGCGTGAATCGATCCAGCGAACCTCACCGCTAGAGCGAACAATTCGGTAGTCCGTCTTGTACTCGGGCCACCGCTCGGCAAAAGCTTGGCTGAAAAGTCCGTCAAGGCGCTCGAGATCATCCGGATGTAGCCCGGCCCGCCAGTCACTGCGCCGGATTTCTGCGGTGCCTTCGGGGAAGCCGTGGATCGCTGCGCAGCCAGCTGAAAGTTGCACTCTTCCCGTATTGATGTCGACCGCGTAGGTACCCACCAGCGCGATTTTCCCGGCGAGCGCGAGCTGCGTGTTGCGTTCAGCCAGCGCCAGCTCCGCCTCCTTGCGCTCGCCGATCTCGCGGGTGATCTTGGCGATGAGCGCGGCCAAAAACCACCAATAGCTGAGCGCCAGTACACCGAGGAGGACGTAGGCTCTCTGGTTGAGAAAGACGAGACACTTCGCTGCACTGGGAATCAAGATTCCCGACATGTACGCGAACGCGGCTTGAGGCACGGCCGAAAGCAGGATGGTGCCGCTGGCGGCCATGCCAACACAGAGCGCGACCAAGATCAGCTCCTGGTCCTGCGCCAACGCGCCCAGGTACAGCACGGCCATGCCGCTCCACGGCATGGCGAGAAGAGAGGCGTAGGCCGTGGATCTGACGGTCGCGCGCTGAAAGCTGCTTGGAACTCGCCCGCGGCCCCTTACGTGACGATAGAGGACGACCGAGGCGATGGCATAGGAATAGATGCACCAGATGGTCAGGTCTGCGGTCGGAATCGAGCCCGCCACCGCAACGGCCAGGACGGTGGTGTTCAGGACGTGAGCGCCCATCGCGTACGGCGTGACCCGCGCGATAACGTCAAGCTGGTCCCTTTGCAGCTCAGACAGGTGTGACCGCATGGGAAACCTGATGCGGGTGGCTGCGCGCTTATCGCGGATGGGGCTGACGAGCGCGCGAACCCAAGTCCGCCTGACAAAAGAGGAAGTGCATCTTCTGAAGCATCTCAGGCAGGAAAGGCGACAAGAAGGCCACTAGAAATAGTGGGGGAGCCCCGGTTGTTCCTTGGATACCCCTACCGAAGGCGTCGGTTGCCGTACGGCCGTGGTGGTCTTTGCCCTACAGGAAGCGCGTCGGCCACATCATGGTGCGCCACATGTGCGCGGAGGGGCTGCTGTCGAGGCCGAGGCCTTCCTTCGGCTGCTTGAAGTGGCGGCCGATGATGTCGACGAAATCGTCGAGATTGACCTTGGCATTCGGATCGAACGAGTAGATGTCGTTGAGGGTGATGAGCCGCGAGGTCATGTACCACTTGTGGTTCCTGGCGCGCTCGTAGTCGGCCACGATGTAGGGCTCCGGCTTGTACTCCGGCCCGAACAGCTTCACGTACATCTCGGGATAGCCGTAGCCGACGGATTCGTCGGGGAAGAAGCGCAGTGCCTGGTGCATCTTGACCGCCCAGCTCACCTCCTCGTCGACATAGGGCCCGATCATCTGCGCCCCCCAGTAGCCGTGGTCGCAGCGGATGAAGCTGACGACGCCGATGTCGTGCAGCAGGCAGGCGAGGACGACCTTCTCGGGGTGGCCGGCCTTCAAGGCGTGGGTGGCGCTCTGCAGCAGATGCGACGTGGAGGCAAACCGGCACCTGAAGTAATCGATGAGCGTCGGCTTTTCCGGCATGCGCGGCAGCCGCGGGTCTTCGCCCATCAGCATGAACTTGCCGGGGTTCCTCGCCAGCAGGTCGTTGCCGCCCTCCATCTCGACCTTGCCGTCGGCCAGATTGAAGAGCACGGACTTGGTCACGATGTGCTCCAGCTCGTGCATCAGCCGCTCTTCGAGCGCGTCCGCGCGGTCCGACATGGTCATCGCTGGTGTCGAGCCATCCGGTTGCATGCCCGTTCTCCAATCCTATGGGCCGAGAGATTCTCGAAACGTGGCGGAGGATGCGCTGCTTTTGGCCTCGGCGGCAATAGGAGTCAGCCCCCTCGCCGCCACCGTTCGAGATTCAAGTTCCCGCGATCGCGAGGGGTCTGACCCCTTTATCAGCTCAACCGGGCGTCATGCCCTTCGCCTTGATCACGGCGGCGCCTGCCGGCGACATCAGGTAGGCGATGAACGCCTTGGCGGCCTCCGGCTCTTTGGCGCTCAGTGCGACGCCCGTCTTGTAGACGATCTCCCGCTTCAGCTCGCCGGGGAACTGGCCGACCACGTCCAGCCGAGGATCCGTCAGCACGTTGAGAATGAACACGGCAAGCTCGGCCTCGCCGTTGGCGACGGCCTCGGCGATCTGTGCGGGCGCGGGCTGCGCCTTCACTCTGGTCTTCATCTCCTCGGCGATGCCGAGACGCTCGTAGACGCCCGCAAGCTGGACGCCCGTTGCGCTGGCCGGGATCGAGGCGATGGAGCGCGCTCTGAGCAGCGTCTGCTTGAGGGCCTCCGGCGTGCTGATGTCGGGCTTGGGAGCGCCTGCCTTCACGGCGACGCCGATGCCGATGCGGGCGACGTCGGCCAGCGGCCCCGGCGGGAACTGCGCGCGGGCGCCCGCGTCCTTGAACACCTCCTCCGGGCAGACGCCAAGATCGAATGGGGTGCCGGTGGCCATTTTCATCAGCTGGGGGGCCGTTCCGTAGCGAATGACGACCTTGTGGCCGCTAGCTTTCTCGAACTGCGCGGCGATCGCGTTGAGGGGAGCCGCTATGCCGCTCCCCGCCAGAACCTGAAGTTCGGCCGCCTCTGCGTTACTCATCGGTGATGCCGCAAATGCCAGACACACCAACAAGGCAGGCATAGTATGCGAAAGGCGCTTCATTGTTTACCTCCCTGTATTCGCCGCATCCGGATCGGATTCGCGCGTGAGGCACGAACGGCATCTCACTTTTTCGTAGCCAACACTAACGCAAAACTCCGCACCAATCTTGTCTCAGTGTCAGCCCATGCCATGTCATTTCGGGCAGCGGGTACGCGCTGGACACCTCCCACGATCAGGCATATGCTTCGGCATATGCCTTAGGAGGTTTGCCACAATGGCGGAACGACGCGTGAAACTGTTCAAGAACGGGCGCAATCAGGCCGTGCGCATCCCGCGCGAATTCGAGCTGCCCGGCGAGGAGGCCGTCATGCGCAAGGAAGGCGAGCGGCTGATCATCGAGCCCGCGCCGAAGAAGTCGTTGCTTGCGTTGCTGGCCACGCTCGAGCCAATCGACGAAGAGTTTCCGCCGATCGACGACAAGCGGCCGGAGCCCGTCGACCTGTGACGCGCTACCTCTTGGACACCAACATCGTGTCGGACCTTGTCCGCAACCCAGATGGCACGGTGGCCGAGCGCATCGGAAGGGTCGGCGACGCGAAGGTATGCACGAGCATCATCGTCGCGGCGGAACTGCGCTTCGGCGCCGAGAAGAAGGGCTCCAAGCGTCTGACCGACCAGATTGCGACTGTTCTGGGCGCGATGGAGATCCTGCCCTTCGCACCGCCTGCCGACGCAAGCTATGCGCTGATCCGAAGCACCCTCGAGAAGGCGGGCCGCCCAATGGGTGCCAACGACCTCTTGATCGCGGCCCACGCGGTCACGCTGGGGTGTACGCTCGTCACCGACAATGAGCACGAATTCCACCGCGTCCGAGGCCTGTCGGCTGAGAATTGGCTGCGCCGACGGTAGTAAGCAAGTTGATGCGGGAGCGCGTGGAGCCAGACATTGGCCGTCTCGGCCTGTAGGACTACGGGCTTTACCCTGCCGCAACATGCGCCAACGCCTCGCGCAGCGCCGCTGACAGCCTGAGCGGCTTGCCGGAGCGTGAGACCAGCACGACGGCGACTTCGGCGGTGAAGAGCTCGGCGCCGTCACGGCTGATGCGCTGGTCGAGGGTGAGCGCGGCCGCGGTTGTCGCCTTGGCCCGGGTGGTCACCTCCAGGACCTCGTCGATGCGGGCGGGCTTGAGAAACTCCAGGGCCATGCGCCGCACGACGAACGCCGCCGGTTCCCGTTCGCCCGGACCCTCGAGCAGCGCGCGATGATCGTTGCCGATCAGCCGCAGGAAATCGGAGCGGCCGCGCTCGCACCAGCGGATGTAGCTGCCGTGGTAGACGAGCCCTGAAAAGTCGGTGTCCTCGAAGTAGACGCGGATCGGCAGCACGTGGCGACGCCCGCCCTCGTCCTCGACGAGGCGTCCGGCAAGATCGGGCCACGGCCCGGCATGATCAGGCGACGACATCCACCATGACGATCTCGGGCGGCACGCCGATGCGCACGGGCAGGATCGAGCAACCGAGCCCGCCCGAGACGATCAGATGCCGGTTGTTCTCGACGATATGGCCGTAGGCGAAGCGGTTGCCGAAGCGCGAGGGCACTCTCGGCGAATAGCCGAACAGGCGCACCTGCCCGCCGTGCGTGTGGCCCGACAGCGTGAGCGAGACGCGCTCCGGCACGCGCGCGAAGATATCGGGTTCGTGCGCGAGGAGTATCACGGGCGCATCGTCGGTGACCTTGGCGAGCGTGCCCGGCAGGTCGTCAACCCCCCTGGGCCGGCCCAGCGCGCGCCGGCGCCGGCCCCTGACGAACGCCAGCTGGTCGCCCAGCCCGGCGAGCCAGAAGGGGCGCCCACCCTTCTCGATCCGCACGGCGTCGTTCTCGTAGACGGGAATGCCGAACCGCTCCAGCATGCGTCTGCCGGCCACCGGCCCATGGCCTGTACGCTGGGCGGCAAGGTCGTCCCACCAGTCGTGATTGCCGAGGACCGCGTGCACGCCGAGCGGGGCCCTGAGAACGCTCAGCGCCTCCGCCCAATCCTCGGGCGCGACCGAGCGGGTCTTGAACTTGTGGCTCGCCGTGAAATCGCCGAGCAGCACGATGATGTCGGGCTTGAGCTCGTTGGTGCGCTCGGCAATGGCGCGGATGCGGGCGGTCGGCATCAGCGGCCCGCCGGCATGCACGTCGGCGATCACGCCGATGCTCAGCCTGAGTCCCGGTGTCCAGTTCGGCGGGCTGACGGAATAGCGGGTGACGTTGAGGCGGTAGCCAGGCTCGACGGCCAGGCCGTAGCCCGAGAGCCCCACCATGCCGGCGCCGGAGAAGCCCAGCGTCTTGAGGAATCTGCGGCGCGATATTCTCGGCAGCGCTGCACCGGCCCCCGCCGTCCGGGTTTGCGCGCGCGGCAACGTATCGACCATTATTTCCCTCTGCGCCCCCTGCCGGGCTCGCCGGCCAGACTGGCAAAGCACAAATGCGATGGGGCGGCAACCCTGCCGTTCAATCGGGATGACCGGCCCGATGCAGGTTTTACCAGGAATTCATCTTATCCTGGCTCGCCTTAGCCGGTTCCTGCCTTGCCGTCGGCCGCATCATTGTGGGGTTCGTCGAACAGTCCGATCTGCGGCGTTGCCGTGCGCGCGGGCCCGGCGAGCCCCAAGTGTTTGTAGGCTCTCGAAGTGAGCACCCGCCCGCGCGGGGTGCGGCCGATGAAACCTTGCTGCAACAGGAACGGCTCGACGATCTCCTCCAGCGCATCGCGCGGCTCGGACAGCGCCGCCGACAGGGTCTCGATGCCGACCGGGCCGCCCCCGTAGTTGTTGGCGATGCAGCTGAGATAGCGGTGGTCGAGGGCATCGAGGCCCTCGGCGTCGACCTCCAGTTGCCGCAGCGCCCGATCCGCCACCTCGACCGTGACCATCGGCGCCTTCTCGACCGCTGCGAAATCGCGCACCCGGCGCAGCAGGCGGCCGGCGATGCGGGGCGTGCCGCGCGACCGGCGTGCGATCTCGGCAGCGCCGTCGGCGCTGATGGCCACCTTCAGCACGCCGGCGCCGCGCGTGACGATCGTCTGCAGTTCTGCGTGGGTATAGAAATTCAGTCGCACGGGGATGCCGAAGCGGTCGCGCAGCGGCGTGGTGAGGAGCCCCGTGCGGGTGGTGGCGCCGATCAGCGTGAACCTCGAAAGGTCGATCCTGACCGACCGCGCCGCCGGCCCCTCGCCGATGATAAGGTCGAGCTGGTAGTCCTCCATGGCGGGATAGAGGATCTCCTCCACCGCCGGATTCAGCCGATGAATCTCATCGATGAACAGGACGTCGCGGTCTTCGAGATTGGTGAGCAGCGCGGCGAGGTCGCCGGCCTTGGAGACGACGGGGCCCGAGGTGGCGCGAAAACCGACGCCGAGCTCGCGGGCCATAATCTGGGCCAGAGTGGTTTTGCCGAGGCCGGGGGGGCCGGCGAATAGCACGTGATCGAGCGCGTCGCCGCGCGCTTTGGCAGCCTCGATGAACACCTTGAGGTTGGCCCGCGCCTGCTCCTGGCCGATGAACTCGTTCAGGAATCGCGGGCGCAGAGATGGCTCTGCGTCATCCGTATCGCGCTTGGCGCCGGTGACGAGGCGTGAGGCGTCGGTCATGGTTTGTTCACATGCTGGTGTTCGCGAGGGGAGTCAAGGTGCGGTGGGATCCGGCTTCGGGCACCGCTATGGGTGCGATCGCTGCCCTCATGTCGACCGACTATGATTCGACGCCCTCCGGCCTTCCTGTGAGGGCTTCCTCCCGATAACGACGAGACGCTTGGTCAATGGGGCAGGAGTTGAGTCGGCGCAATCCGTTCGCACTCTTGTCCTTCCTGTTCTTCATAGGCGACCTAAGGCCAGCCCGAAGTAAGGCAAAAAAGAGCCCTTCAATTGAACGGCAGGTGAACCGGGCATTACGGCTCGGTTCAGGTTGAACTCGGCTCAATGCCGCGCGGGAGGTGAACCGCTGTCTGACACGGAGAGGTTGACAGATGTTCATGAAACTGACGCTTGGGGCTGCCGCGGTCGCCGCGGCCGCTTTCTTCATGCCGGTATCGGCTGCTCCGCTCACGCCGCAGACGAACGTTGTCGAGGAAGGGCTGGTGCAGCAGGTGGGGCGCCGCCACCGTCATCATCGCCACCATGGGCGCCGGCACCGCCACCTTTTCTTCCATCACCACCACAGGCGCTGGCACCATCATCATCACCATTGGCGCCACTGCCGCCGCATCTGCCACGGGTACCTGCACTGGAGCCACAGGCATGGCCATTGGCACTGCCACGGGCATTGGCACTACCGCTGCCATTGGCACCATTGGTGAGAGCGTAGAGTAGCCGATTCATCGGTCTGGGATAAACCCGCCGAAGGAAGCGTTCCTGGAGCCGGCCTCGTCGCGAGCGCCGGACTTTTTTTTCCTTGTCAGCAGGCAAGAAGCTCTCGCCGGTGGCTCCTGCGGCTCTCCCTGCGTGGTCTCACCGCGCGCGGCCCGAGTGGGGCAAAAAATAGCCCTTGCTTTGAACGGCAGATGAACCGGCCGTTGCGGCGCAGTTCAGGCTCGGACTGGCTCAATGCCCCTCGGGAGGCAAGCAACTGTTCACACGGAGAGGTTAACGGATGTTCATGAAACTGACCCTTGGCGCAACGGCGATCGCCGCGGCCGCTTTCTTGGCGCCGGTATCGGCAACCCCGTTCGCGCCGCAGGCGAACGTGGCTGCGGAAGGGCTGGTGCAAGAGGTGCACTGGCGCGGACGCCGTCATTGCCGCTACTGGCGGAATGAGTGTGCGGCCCGCTGGGGCTGGGGTACCGACCGCTACTACCGCTGCCTGTGGCGGCATGACTGCGGACGCTGGTAAGGCTTCCATCGGCCGGCCTCATCCCCGAGAGCGCCGGCCGCTTTGCCTTTTCTGGCGCGGTTGATGGCCTACGGCGGCCCGGGGACAGCCGGCATGTAGCCCGCCCGTGTCAAGGCTTGGAACCGCCACAGCAGCAGCAGCGCAAAGACCGCGGTGCCGATCGAGAGACCGATCCAAACCCCGACGGCACCGAGCCCCAGGGGGAAGCCGAGGACGTAACTCATCGCGAAACCGGCTACCCAGAAGCTGAAGGCGGCGATCAAGAGCGGCACGCGCGTGTCGTTGAGGCCCCTGAGCGCGCCGGCGGCGACGGACTGCACGCCGTCGGTTATGGAGAAGGTGGCGCCGAGCAGCAGCAGAGTGGCCGCCAGCGCCACCGTGTCCCTCGCCGGGGTCTCGGAGCCCAGGAAGAGCAGCGGAACGGTGTCGCGAAAGACCACGACCGAAAGTGTCATCGCCGCCATGAAGACCGCGGCCAGTCCAACCGCAGCAAAGCCGGCGCGGCGGGTGGCTTCAGCATCGCGGCGGCCTACGGCCTGGCCGACCCGCACGGTTGCCGCCAGCGAAATGCCGAATGGCACCATGTAGAGGATCGCCGCTGTCTGCAGCGCAATCGCGTGCGCGGCAAGGGCCACATTGCCGATGCGGCCCATCAGCAGCGCGGCTGCTGCAAACAAACCGAACTCCAGCAGGAAGGCGCCGGAGATCGGCAGGCCGACGAGCAGAAGCCGCCCGAACAGGGCCCAGTCGGCGCGCCACAAGCGACCCAGCACGCGGTATTTCTTGAACGGGTGGCGCGTGTAGGCGAACCAGACGGCGGCGGCGCACATCGCCACGTTGATCACTGTGGTGGCCAGGCCCGCCCCCAGGATGTCGAGGCGCGGCAGGCCGAAGGCGCCATGAATCAGCCCGTAGGCCAGAAGGCCGTTGAGGGGGATGGCAGCAAGCGTGATCCACAGGGCCGGCTCAGGCCGGTTCACGGCGCTCATGAAGTTGCGCAGCGCAATGAAGATCCACGACGGGACGAGGCACCAGGACAGCCCCAGGAGGTAGCGTCCCGCCAGCTCGGCCGATGCCGGCGGTTGGCCCAGAGCCAGCAGGATGTCCTCGCTCCACAGCTGGAGCGCGGTCAGCGGCACTCCGGCCGCCAGCGCGGCCCAGACGCCGACCCGTACTGCACGGCGTACGAAACGCGGCTTGCGCGCGCCGAACGCTTGCGAGGCGAGCGGCGCGACGGCCGAAACCAACCCCATGCCGAGTGTGTAGGCCGCAAACAGCACGGTGTGGGCAAGCGCGGCGCCTGCCACAACGTGATCGCCGAGGCGGCCGAGCAGGGCCAGATCGGTCGTCATCATGGCGATCTGGCCAAGCTGGGTCGCCGCCATCGGCGTCGCCAGCTTGAGGGTCTGGGTCAGCTCGGTGCGCCAAGGCGCATCCTTCGCCGGCGAACGAAATCCGGCGGTGGTGACGGTCTCCATCACTGTCATGGCGCGCAACATAGGGCGTGCTGCTGGAAAGGGAAGCGCTATTGCCTCGAGGGCGGGCTGACCCTGCCCGTCGCTTGCCGGACGGATGTCGCAGCCGGGTCTGAGCGTGACCGACAGCGGACCCCGAGGTGCAGGTATCGATCCTCTTCAGAAACGGACGCAACCGCGCTTGTGGAAATCTCTGACTGTGCGGCTGCATGTGCCGGCGGCTCAATGCGCGCGCATGTTCTGCCGCTGTCCGTACATCAGCGTGCGCCAAACCCACTCAACTGGGCCGAATCGATAGTGTCGCAGCCACCAAGCGCTGACCATGACTTGCGCCACGTACACACCGATCCCGATTGCGAGTGCCGCGGACGCGCCTAGGCGGCCGAACAGTCCCAGACCGTAGCCATAGAATATCCAACCGAAGATCACGGATTGAGCGAGATAGTTCGTGAAAGCCATGCGCCCAAGAGGTGCGGCCCAGAGTAGAAACCCCGGCCAAAGTCTCATGAGGCCGATCACAGCCGCACCGTAGCCCGATGCGAGTACGACAGCCGCCAACCGTTCCACCGGCAAACGTCCTCCTTCGAATGGTCCGAGGGCTGCGCCCTCTACCGCCACGGTAAGTCCACCGCCGACGAGGACTCCCACGACCGCGAGGATAGACGGCAGCCGTCCATACGCCGCCGAGGGGTGCAAGATCCCCGTACGCCATGCGAGCGCACCAAAGAGGAATAGGGCGACCGTGCGCGGAAAAACGAAGACGTGCAACGGGAAGATTGAGGGCACTTCGCGGATTCGGAAAGCGAGCACATCCCAAAAATTGCCCGCCCCGTACACATTCCTCGCCTCGGCGATGTGGTCCGCCATCCATGTCGCAGTGGGCCATGACACGACCTGAGGCAGCAGCGGCATGATCAGATAGAGCGCCAGGAACAGCAGTGCCCCCGCGGCCAACAACCAACGTGGGCCCAACAAGAATGGCAGCGCGATGAATCCCGCCAGGGCGTATTCAGTGAGGATGTCGCCGTTCCATATCAAGAACAGGTGCCCCAAGCCGATGGCGAGCAGCACGGTGAGCCTGCGCACGAGTAGCGTCACACGACGAGCATCGCCCGCGAGCCGCTCGAACTGAATGGCCAGGCCCACGCCAAACAGAAATGAAAACAGAGCAAGAGCCTTCAATTCAATGGCCAACAGCAAGAAGACTTCGACCGCGTGATCAAGCGGCGATGCCGTCCTGGCGGTAGGCATGAACTGCTCAAAAATCGAAACGCGAAACTCAGTTACGATGTTGATCGCGAGCACGCCAAACAGCGCCACCCCCCGCAGCACGTCGATGGCGTCGATCCGCTCGGACGGACTCAGAGGAGTCGACGGCATCTTCAGCCAGCTTCGGTCGTGGAGCGAATGGGCATTGCGCTGATCATGTCAAAGCGAGGTTTGAAACGCCTCGCCATGGCGCATTGCCGCCCCCCTTCACGAGCCAGCAGTTGGCACATTGTGGGTCCCGTTCGGCTTCGCAGGCGCGGTTCGGCCACCGGTCCATCCGTTGGCGCGTCAGGCAAGTTTTGCCTAGGCGGCCGTCAGCCTGGCCAGTACGGCGTCGGACACCTCGAAGTTGGAGTAGACGTTCTGCACGTCGTCGTCTTCCTCCAGCGCGGCAATCAGCTTGAGCACGGAGGCGGCCTTCTCCTCATCGAGCGCGGTGGTCTGCATCGGCTTCCATAGCGACTTGACGGAAGCCGCCTCACCGAGCTTGGCCTCGAGCGCGGCCGACACCGCCCCGAGGTCTGCAAACGCGCAGGTGACGAGGTGGCCGTTGGCGTCGGACTTCACATCGTCGGCGCCGGCCTCGATGGCAGCATCCAACACGGCATCGGGCGACCCGGCAGCGGCTGGGTAGGCGATCTCGCCCGCGTGGGCGAACATGTGCGAGACGGCCCCGGTGGCACCGAGGTTGCCGCCGTGCTTGGTGAATACGGCGCGCACGGCGCCGCCCGTGCGGTTGCGGTTGTCGGACAGCGCCTCGACAATGACGGCAACGCCGCCGGGGCCGTAGCCCTCGTAGCGTATCGACTCGTAGCTCTCGGTATCGGCGCCGGCGGCCTTCTTGATCGCCCGCTCGATGTTGTCCTTGGGCATGTTCTCGGCGCGCGCCACCTGGATGGCGAGGCGCAGGCGCGCGTTCATGTCGGGATCGGGCAGGCCAGTCTTGGCGGCCACCGTGATCTCACGTGCGAACTTGGCGAACATCCTGGAGCGGGCCGCATCCTGGCGGCCCTTGCGGTGCATGATGTTCTTGAACTGCGAATGGCCGGCCATGGGCGTCTCGCGGCGTAGTGCGGCGGGTAGCGCCCCATACTTATAGATGCACCACTGCGCCAATTCCAGACGGGCCGCAATCGTTGGGCTGCCGGCAGGCAATGCCCCGCAGCGTCGTGAAAAAGGTTCAAGCGCCCGGGCGCGATGACGCCGGCCAGCCGAGGTTGCGTACCCGCAAGAGCCTACTTCTTCTGCGCCTTTCGGATCTCCTCGACGCGCTTCCTGATTTGCTCGAGCGTTGGCTTATCGCGCTCGATCCACGCCTTGAGCTCGTCGAACGCCTCCTTGTCGGTCTTCCCGCTGGGCGCCGGCTTGGAGGACTGTGTCGGTATGAGCTGCGCCTTCATCACGCCCGATCCCAGCACGCCCGCATTCTGCAGCTCCCAGCGCGGCCCGCCAAAAAGGATGCCCGAATACATCGTGTTGGCGAGCGACACGGCTGTGCCGCGGTTCAGCGCCGCCTCGAGAAAAACCATGTGGACGTCTTGCCATTTGCGGGTCTTTTCCCGGCAGTAGAAGTCGTGGATCACGGCCGCGTCGCGGTAGCGGCCCGAGTAGGGCCCGCCGAGCGCGGTCCAGAGCCACTCCGGAATGGAGGCGCCGTCGGAAATGTAGCCCTCCGGCACGTCCCACTCGACGCCCCTGCTGTCCGTATAGCCGAAAGGCTTGAGCAGCTGGATGAGCTCGACGGGATGGCCATCGCCGGACGTGCTGCTGAAGAAGCGCACCTCGAGATCGCCCTTCTTGAACGCGCCTTTGCCTGGATCGACCCAAGGCCGCTCGGGGAACAGGCTCTCCACGATCCGTTGGAGTTGGGGCCGGTAGTACCAGCCGGCAGTCGCTGCCGCCAGAATGACGAGGACGCCGGCAATCGCAATCCGCCGCATGTTTCTCCCCTCTGTCTAACTCGCTAAAAGGACGCAGCCAAAAGTCGCCGTCCGGACAATCAGGGTGACAAGCGCGCGACCCAAGGCCGCCAACTGCGCCCCAGTGTTTGCATGTGGCCCAAGACTACGCAAGTCGGTCTCGCGCGGCGGCGGCCGGTTCGGGCGATGTCTCGACGCTTGGGCTGCGACAGGCCCTCGGATCAGGCGGCCAGCGGTACGGCGTCCCCGGCCTCCGCGATAGCTGGGCGGCGCCGTCTGAACCACCGCAGCGTGGTATTGAGCGGGAGCGCACTAGCCTCGACCTCCTGGATCAGGAGGCCCTCCACGCCGCCGAGGTACGGCCTGAGGCGACGTTCGACTGCGTCTGCGCGATCGGTGGATTGCACATACCAGGTAGTGTCCAACGGCCGTGCCCAGGCCTCGCCCAGTTGCATGATGGCGCCGGCGAGCGCGTGGCGTTCAGGGGTGGCAATGTCAAAAGAGATCAGGTAGGTGCGCATGGGGTGTCTCGGCAGCGAGGGGTGGCACGCCTGGAACAGAGAGAGAACATGCCGCGATTCGGTCAGGGCGTCCATGATGAAGTTCTGAATTTGTTCCGGTCACTCTGCCGCATCGAACAGTTCGGGCTGCAAGTCCGTCGGCACCGATCGCGAGATGCGTCGGTGCAGACCGAAATCTACCCGGTCGGCGAGGCCGGGATGGAGGTCCGCGAACAGCGCATGCGCCTTCATCCGGCTGCTGGCGAAGCTCTTTCCTTCCCAGATGTCGTAGAGCCTGCGCGGATCGCAGCCATAGCGATCGATAAGGTCCTTGCGCCGAATGCGGAGCCAGCGCGCGATCCATATATCGATCGCGTCCGCTTCGGTCAGGCTGCGTGTGGCCGTGGATTGGCGCTCGGCGTGAGAAATCAGGGATGACATCGGACGAAGGGATCGCTGGGCGAAAAGCTGCATCGCGCGATTGATCGCGCACGAAGATAGCGAAGTCGTGGCGCTTTCGTACATTATGCACTTGCGACTCGAGGCATGGTCCATCCGTGATTCTTTTTCCCGCCATCGACTTGAAGGACGGCCGGTGCGTACGCTTGGCGCGCGGCGAGATGGCGGCGGCGACCGTTTTCAACGACGACCCGGCGGCGCAGGCGAAGACCTTTCAGGCGCAGGGCTTCCACTACCTGCACCTCGTCGATTTGAACGGCGCGTTTGCCGGCAAGCCGGTCAATGCGGCAGCGGTCGAGGCGATCCTGAATGCTGTCACCATTCCGGTGCAGCTGGGCGGCGGCATCCGCGACCTCGGCACCATCGAAGCCTGGCTCGACCGGGGCATCCGGCGCGTGATCCTGGGAACCCTGGCCCTGCGCAATCCCGATCTGGTGCGCGAGGCCTGCCGGCTGTTTCCCGGCCGTATCGCGGTTGGCATCGATGCGCGGGGGGGCAAGGTCGCGGTGGAGGGCTGGGCCGAGATGAGTGAGCTGACTGTGGCGGAGATGGCAAGCCGCTACGAGGACGCCGGCGTCGCCGCCATCATCCATACCGACATCGATCGCGACGGCGTCCTGAAAGGTCTTAATCTCCCGGCAACGGCCGAGCTGGCCCGCTCAACCTCCATTCCCGTGATCGCATCGGGCGGGCTGGCCGGCATCGACGACGTGAAGGCCCTGCTGCGGCCCGAACATGCTAGGCTCGAGGGTGCAATCGCCGGCCGGGCGCTCTATGACGGCCGCCTCGATGCGGCAGAGGCGCTCGCGCTCGTTTCAGGAGCCGGCTTATGAGCCACCTCACAAACCGAGGGTCCTGGCATGGCTTGCTTTTGCTGCAAGCCGCCGCGTGTTAGATTTGTTCCATGCAGCAAGACACCCACAAGGCCTTGCGCGAGGACCTGATCAGGACCGCACCCACCGAACCGGAGGCTTTCCTGCAGTGGGGAGCGCAACGCGAGCGCGAGGAGGGAAAGTTCGAGCTTTCCCGCGGACGGGTGACTTGCGACATGATCTGGACCTCCAGGAACCACACGCGCGTGTGCGCAAACATCGTTGGCGAGCTTGTTCGCCTGCTTGACCGGGAGCGATTCGAAGTCGGCGTAGCCGACTTCGCAGTGCAGACACCGGTTGGGGTACGCAGTCCCGATGTGGTGGTCGATCAAGTCAATCCGCGGGGCGGGGAGTTGTCCACTTCCACCCCGATTTTCATCGCCGAGGTGCTCTCGCCGTCAACCGCCGGTAAGGACTTCACAGAGAAGCTCGAGGAGTACACCGCGATCGATACACTGCAGACCTATTTCATATGCTCCCAGGATGAACCGCGCGCATGGGTTTGGGCCCGCCAGCGCGACGGATCATGGCCCAGGCGCCCGGTTGAATTGGTCGGACGCGAAGCCACGATCGCCCTTGGTGGTCTCGGTGTCGAGCTTTCGATGGCCGCCGTCTTCCGCGGCATCCCCGATCCGCCAACGCTCGAATGATCCGTGCTCAAGGTCCGCATCATCCCCTGTCTCGACGTCAAGGACGGCCGCGTCGTCAAGGGCGTCAAGTTCGTCGACCTCGTCGATGCCGGCGATCCGGTTGAGGCGGCTGCCGCTTACGACGCCGCCGGCGCGGACGAGCTTTGCTTCCTCGATATCACGGCGAGCCATGAGAACCGTGACACGATATTCGATATCGTGGAGCGCACCGCTTCGCGTTGCTTCATGCCGCTGACAGTGGGCGGCGGCGTTCGGACGGTCGAGGACATTCGCAAGCTGCTGAAGGCGGGAGCGGACAAGGTTTCGATCAACACGGCGGCCGTCAAGCACCGGCGCTTCGTCGCCGAGGGAGCAGACAAGTTCGGGGCCCAGTGCATCGTTGTCGCCATCGACGCCAAGAAGGTGTCAGGCCAGAACGAGACGCCGAGGTGGGAGATCTTCACCCATGGGGGACGCAACGCGACCGGTTTGGACGCGGTGGCGTATGCCCGCGAAGTCGTCGCTCTCGGCGCCGGCGAGATCCTGCTGACATCGATGGACCGTGATGGCACCAGGGCAGGCTTCGACCTTGAATTGACCCGTGCCATCGCCGATGCCGTCAGCGTGCCGGTGATAGCGTCGGGCGGCGTGGGCTGCCTCGATCACCTGGTCGATGGCGTCAAGATCGGTCGAGCGAGCGCCGTGCTCGCTGCGTCAATCTTTCATTACGGAATCTTCACCATAGGCCAAGCCAAGCACCATATGGCCCAGGCTGGTATACCCATACGGGCGGACCTGCCCGTATCCGCTTGAGCCATTGACGCAAGCGGCGTGTTCAGGCGCGCGATTCCTGCCGCTTCTGTGATCTGGCTGTGGCCAATTCGCGTTCGAATTGCGCTCGGATGCGGCGTCGGACCACGCCCATGGGCGGTTGCCCCGGCACCTTCGGCACACCCGGCTTCACTGGACAATAACCCTTTGTTTCGAGGCCGCGTGATACCCATCTCTAGAGCAGGTATTGGCGGGCGTGGCGGATTGGCCATAGCCGCAAGGCCAAGACAACCACGATGCCCGGTACTTATCCCGGCCGCATTTTTTTGGTCTAATCTTTGCTCAGCCGGACGCAGAGGCGAAGAGACATGACAACTAACGATAACATCTTCGACGTCTATGCACAGGCTTACGAGAGCCAGAAGCAGCACCGGCTGACCTTGCGGGATTACTTGGAAGGCTGCCGATCGGACCCGTCGCTTTACGCCGGCACTGCCGAGCGCATGCTGCGCGCCGTCGGCGAGCCAGAGCTTGTCGACACTTCCAGAGATGCGCGGTTCGGGCGCATCTTCATGAACCGTACGATCAAGGTCTATTCCGCCTTCAAAGACTTCTACGGCCTCGAAGAGACGATCGAGCGCATCGTCGGCTTCTTCCGGCATGCGGCTCAAGGGCTCGAGGAAAAGAAGCAGATCATGTACCTGCTTGGTCCGGTGGGGGGCGGCAAGTCCTCCCTCGCCGACCGGCTGAAGGACCTGATGGAGAAGCAACCCATCTACGTGCTGGCAACGAACGATGGGATGAGCCCGATCTTCGAGAGCCCCCTCGGCCTGTTCGACCCAGCCTCCATGGGCCGCATGCTGGAGGACCGGTACGGTATTCCGCAGCGAATATTGAACGGAAACATGTCGCCCTGGGCGGTGAAGCGGCTCGACGAGTTCGGGGGTGACATCTCCAAGTTCTCCGTCACCAAGCTGCACCCCTCCAAACTTCGCCAGATCTGCGTCGCCAAGACCGAGCCGGGCGACGAGAACAACCAGGACATCTCGGCGCTGGTCGGCAAGGTCGACATTCGCAAGCTGGAGCATTTCGGCCAGAACGATGCCGACGCCTATTCCTACTCCGGCGGCCTCAACCGAACGACGCAGGGGGTCCTCGAGTTCGTGGAGATGTTCAAGGCGCCACTCAAAATGCTCCACCCGCTGCTCACCGCTACGCAGGACCGCACCTACGTCGGCACCGAGAACGTCGGCGCCATGCCGTATCAGGGCCTTATCATCGCCCATTCCAACGAGAGCGAGTGGCAGAGCTTCCGTGCCAACAAAAACAACGAAGCCTTCCTCGATCGGATCAGCGTCGTCAAGGTACCCTACTGCCTGCGGGTTGCCGACGAGCGGAAGATCTACGAGAAGCTGCTGGCGGCCAGCGAGCTCAAGGACTCGGCGATCGCACCCGGCACCCTGGAGATGCTGGCCCGCTTCTCGGTGCTGACCCGCCTGCGGGCGCACGAGAACTCCTCGCTCTACTCCAAGATGCGCGTCTACGACGGCGAGAGCCTGAAAGACACCGATCCGCATGCCAAGACCATCCAGGAGTACCGCGACGCGGCCGGCGTCACCGAAGGCATGGACGGCGCTTCCACGCGTTTCGCCTACAAGATCCTGTCGGAGACCTTCAACTTCGATACCACCGAGGTTGCTGCCGACCCGGTGCATCTGCTCTACGTCACCGAGCAGGCGATCCGGCGCGAGCAGATGCCGGAAGAGACCGAGAACCGCTGGATCGAGTTCCTCAAGGAAGAGCTTTCGCCCAAGTACGCCGAGTTCATCGGCAACGAGATCCAGAAGGCGTATCTGGAATCCTACCACGAGTTCGGCCAGAACCTGTTCGACCGCTACGTCGCCTATGCCGACGCCTGGATCGAGGACCACGACTTCAAGGATCCCGACACCGGTCAGCTGATGAGCCGGCAAGTGCTCGAGCAGGAGCTTTCCAAGATCGAGAAGCCGGCCGGCATCGCCAACCCCAAGGACTTCCGCTTCGAGGTGGTCAAGTTCTCGCTGCGCGCGCGCTCCAAGAACGGCGGCAAGAACCCGAGCTGGACCAGCTACGAGAAGATCCGCGAGGTGATCGAGCGGCGCATGTTCAGCCAGGTCGAGGACTTGCTGCCGGTCATCAGCTTCGGCAAGAAGCAGGACAGCGAGACCGAGAAGAAGCACGAGGAGTTCGTGCAGCGCATGGTCGAGCGCGGATATACGCCGCGCCAGGTGCGCCGTCTGGTCGAATGGTACATGCGGGTGAAAAAGTCGAGCTGACGGGCTGGTGCGGGGCCGGCGGTCTCATGCTAGATCCTGAACTACGCGCCGCAACTGGCGGCCGCCGCATCCAGCCGGCAATGCCCCGATCGTCGAGCAGTTAACGTCTCATGCAGATCGTCGATAGGCGACTCAATCCGAAAGCCAAGAGCCTCGGCAACCGCCAGAGGTTCCTGCGTCGCGCCAAAGCCGAAATCCGCGAAGCCATCAAGGACTCGCTCAAGACCCGCAGGGTGGCCGAGGCGGAAGGGTCCGAGAAGGTGACCATCCGCTCCAAAAGCCTGCGCGAGCCTTCCTTCTCGCTGGGCCGCAACACGGGCAGGCGCGACTATGTTCTGCCGGGCAACGAGGAATACCAGGTCGGCGACGAGATCCCGAAGCCCCCGAGCGGGGGCGGGCGGGGCAGCCAGGGCAGCCCCGACGGCGAGGGTCACGACGAATTCACCTTCACCCTGACCAAGGAAGAGTTCCTCGATCTCTTCTTCGACGACCTCAAGCTGCCGAACCTGATCAAGGTGAAGCTCAAGGACCTGAAGACGCCCAAGACGGCGCGCGCCGGCTTTACCACCGAAGGTCCACCGGCGCGGCTCAATCGCTTCCGCACCATGCGCAAGAGCTTGGGGCGGCGGATGGCGCTGCGCCGCCCCAGCGAGGCGGAGATCCGGCGCCTGGAGGAGGAACTCGCCGCCGCCGAGGCCGAGGATCCGCCGAGCGCCGCCAAGATCGCCGCGCTGCGCGCTTCGCTCGAGCACAAGTTGAGGCTCAGGCGCACCATCGCCTACATCGATCCGATCGATCTGCAGTACAACCGCTTCGAGCGGGTGCCGAAGCCGACCACACAGGCGGTCATGTTCTGCCTCATGGACGCGTCCGCCTCCATGACCGAGCCGCTCAAGGACCTTGCCAAGCGGTTCTTCATGCTGCTGCACGTGTTCCTCACCCGCTACTATCGCGAGGTGCACCTGGTGTTCATCCGCCACACCAGCACGGCAACCGAGGTCGACGAGGAGACTTTCTTCCGCAGCACCGAGACCGGCGGCACGGTCATCTCCACGGCACTGGAAGAAATGCTGAAGGTGGTGAAGGCGCGCTACTCGCCGGCCGACTGGAACATCTATGCCGCACAGGCCTCCGACGGCGACAACTTCCACGACGACATGCCGCGCTGTGTCCGCCTGCTCGACAAAGACGTGCTGCCGGTGTGCCAGTACTTCGCCTACGTTGAAACCACGCACAGCGAGCGCTTCAACGATGCACACGAGACGCCGGTGTGGCATGGCTACACGCAGGTCGCGCGCCGCCATCGCAACTTCGCCATGCGGCGGGTGACGTCGCCGGAAGACATCTACCCGGTTTTCCACGAGCTGTTCTCCGCCGGCGACGTGGCGGCGTGAGGGGCAGCGTGAGGCGAGAGGATGCCGCGGTGACACAGGCGAGGCTTCCCAAACGCAAAGCCAAGCTGCGTCCGCTGTTCGACGGAGCCGAGTGGAGCTTCGAGCTGATCCGCAAGGTCCACGACGCGATGGGCGAGATCGCCATCGGCGAGCTGGGGCTCGACATCTACCCGAACCAGATCGAGGTGATCACGGCCGAGCAGATGCTCGACTCCTACTCTTCGATCGGCATGCCGCTGATGTACCGACACTGGTCGTTCGGCAAGCGCTTCGCCCGCGACGAGGCCTACTACAAGCGTGGCGTCCGCGGTCTCGCCTACGAGCTCGTCATCAATTCCGACCCCTGCATCAGCTACATCATGGAGGAGAACTCCATGACCATGCAGGCGCTGGTGATCGCGCACGCGGCCTACGGGCACAATCACTTCTTCAAGAACAACTACCAGTTCCAGATGTGGACGCAGCCGGACCACATCATCGACTACCTGAGTTTCGCCAAGAGCTATGTCGCCGAATGCGAGGAGCGGCATGGCGATGACGCGGTCGAGAGCGTGCTCGACGCGGCCCACGCGCTGATGAACCAGGGGATCAGCCGCGACTTGCGGCCAAGGCCGCGCAACATCGTCAAGCGCGAGAAGGAGCGTGCGGCGCAGCGCCGGGCCCACGAGGAGGCGACATTCGATCCGATCTACCGCACCCTGCCCGAGATCACGCGCGAAGGCGCCGCCGAGCCCACCGAGGTGCAGAGCGAGCAGCGCCGGCTCGGGTTGCCCGAGGAGAACCTGCTCTACTTTCTCGAGAAGCACGCGCCCAAGCTTGAGGACTGGCAGCGCGAGCTTCTGCGCATCGTGCGGCTGCTGTCGCAATACTTCTATCCGCAGCGGCAGACCAAGATGATGAACGAGGGCTGCGCCACCTTCGTTCACTACGAGATCATGAATCGGCTCTACGAGCGGGGCCTGTTGACCGACGGCACCATGCTCGAGTTCCTGCACTCCCATTCCTCGGTCATCTTCCAGCCGACCTTCAAGGATCGCCGCTTTTCCGGCATCAATCCCTATGCGTTGGGATTCGCCATGATGAACGACATCCGGCGCATCGCCACCGAGCCCACTGCCGAGGACCGCCAGTGGTTCCCCGATCTCGCCGGCTGCGGCGACTGGATGGGGACGCTGCGGCAAGCCTGGGCGGAGTACCGGGACGAGAGCTTCGTCCTGCAGTACCTGAGCCCCAAGCTCATTCGTGATTTCCGCCTGTTCGCGGTCGACGACGATGCCAAGGAAAGCACCATGGATGTCGCCGTCATCCACAACGAGCAGGGCTACCGGGAGGTGCGGCGCCGGCTGGCGCGGCACTACGACGTCGCCGCCCAGGACCCGGACTTGCAGGTCACCGATGCCGACCTTTCGGGCAGCCGCCGGGTTGTGCTGACCCACCAGGTGCGCAACGGCGTGCTGCTCGACAAGGCGGAGGCCGAGCGCACGCTGCAGTACATGGCCCAGCTGTGGGGCTACCGGGTCAAGCTGATGGAGACCGAGATCGACACCGGCCGCGTGCTCAAGGAGCACGAGGCCCTGCCGATGCCGTAAATGCCGTAGGGCGCAATAGGCGTAAGCCGTATTGCGCCGAAACACCGGCGAAACGGCGCAATACGCTCCGCTATTGCGCCCTACGGCCTACAGCCTCGCAAAAAACTCGCGAACCTCGTGGGCCAGTGCCTCCGGCTGCTCCAGGGCCGCAAAGTGCCCGCCTTTCGGCATTACGCTCCAGCGCCTGATGTCGGTGTAGGTCTTCTCCGCCACCGAGCGCGGGGGACGCAGGATCTCCTTGGGGAACTCCGCGTAGCCCATCGGCACGTCGACGGTTTGCCCGTCTCCGATCGGCCAGGGCCCGTGCATGCGTGCGTAGTAGGGCCAGAACGACGAGCCGATGGCGCCGGTGAACCAGTAGAGCGCGATGTTGGCCAGCATCTCGTCGCGGCTCACGGCGTTTTCCGGATTGCCGTTGCAGTCGGTCCAGGCGCGGAACTTCTCGACGATCCATGCCAGGAGGCCGGCAGGGGAGTCGGTGAGGCCAAAGGCCAGCGTCTGCGGCCTGGTGCCCTGGATCCACTGGTAGCCCATCTCCTCCTTCAGGAAGGTGTTGAGCTGGTCCAGATAGGCTTTCTCCTCGGGCGTCGGGTTCTTCAGCATCGCCGGATCGCGGCGCACGGCCAGCAGATTGAGATGGATGCCCGTCAGGCGCTCCGGATGCTGGTGGCCCATCACCGAGGCGACGAAGCCGCCCCAGTCGCCACCCTGCACGCCGTAGCGCGCGTAGCCCAGCACGCCCGTCATCAGCTCGACATAGAGGGCGGCGATGTCCTGGACGCCGAACCGCTTCTGCCCCGGCTTGAAAGAAAGCGTGTAGCCCGGCAGCGATGGCGCGATCACCGTGAAGTGCTCGGTGAGCAGGGGGATCAGCTTGTAGAATTCGAAAACCGAGCCCGGCCAGCCGTGCGAGATCAGCAGCGGCATGGCGCCCGGCCTGCGCCCCGGCTCGTGAATGAAATGCAGATCGATGCCGCCGACCGGCACCGTGAACTGGCGGAACGCGTTGAGCTTCGCCTCCCAGGCGCGCCAATCGAAGCCGGCGCGCCAGTATTCGGCGAGCGCTTTCGCATGGGCGACGCTGGTGCCCGTCGACCATGGCTCCAGCGCCGGCTCATCGGGCCAGCGCGTGCGCGCCAGCCGCTCGTTGAGGTCGGCGATGGCGGCGTCGGGAATCTGCAGTGTGAACGGCTTGGGGGTCATGGCGGACTCGATGAGTTGGTGCCAGCTTCGTAGTTGGGCGCGACGGGCCGCGACCGGATTGGTTACGCCCGCCGGCGCAGGAACGCCAGCACGCCTTCCATGTAGACCTTGTCGCCTACCGTGCGCATGTGGTCGCGCCGCGGCACGGTGAGCGCCTCGGCGCCGGGGATCAGCGCCGCCAGCTCCTCGGCCGGGCCGCCGATCACGTCCTCGCTGCCCGTGACAACCAGCACCGGGCATGTCAGCGTTGCCAGCCTCTCGCGCATGATCGGCTCGCGCGAGCCGCGGATGCAGGCGGCAAGGGCCTTGAGGTCGCTCCCCGTCTTTTCGGCGAAAGCGCGGAAGGTGCGCGCGGTCGGGTTGGTGACGTCGTCGATCGAGGCGGCCTCCAGCGCGTGCGCGATCGGCCCGGTTCCTGCCATCGGCCGCACCATGTTGCCGCCGAGCCCGGCAAAGACGGCGCTGCGCACGCGCTCGGGGTGGCCGAGCGCAAGGAAGGCTGTAATCCGCGCGCCCATGGAGTAGCCCATCACGTCGGCGCGGCCGATGCCCAGATGATCGAGGAGGCGCCGCGCATCCTCGGCCATCAGGGCGGCGCCGTAAGCCTTGGGGTCGTACAGCTTCTCGCTCTCGCCGTGGCCGCGGTTGTCGAAGGCGATGACGCGAAATCCGTTGCGGTTGAGGAAGTCCATCCAGCCCGGGTCGCGCCAATTGTCCTCGACGCTGGAGGCGAAGCCGTGGACGAGCAGCACCGGGTCGCCCTCGCCGGCGTCGACGAAGGCGATGCGCACGCCGTCGGAAGAGAAGGTCTGCATGGCTGTTCTCGATTCTGCCGCTGGTACTGCAACGCGCATACACCTACCCTCTGGCTATCGAACGATATGCTTAGCCATGACAAGCAGGTGCAACCCCAAATGAGTGCCGGAACCTTAAGCGACCCTGCCCTTGCATCTGCCACCGAGCTCGTCGCGCTATACCGCACGAAGGCGCTCTCGCCGGTGGAGGCAACGAGGGCAGCATTGGCCCGTATCGAGCGCTACGGCAGCCAAATCAATGCCTGGTGCCATCTGGACCCGGACGGCGCGCTCGCCGCTGCGCGGGCCTCCGAGGCGCGCTGGCAGGCAGGGGCGCCGCAAGGGCTCCTCGACGGTGTGCCGGCCGGCGTTAAGGATAACATCCTGGTGGCCGGCATGCCGGCGCGTTTCGGCTCCAGGCTTACCGGTTCCGCGCCCCGGAGCGAGGACGCTCCGGCCGCGGCCAGGCTGCGCCAGCACGGCGCCATCCTGCTCGGCAAGACCGCCATGCCGGAATGCGGTTGGAAGGCCACCAGCGACAGCCCGCTCACCGGCCTGACACGCAACCCCTGGGACACGCGCATGACCACCGGCGGCTCCTCGGCGGGGGCCGTGGCCGCCACCGTGCTGGGGATGGGCGCGTTGCATCTCGGCACGGACGGCGGCGGCTCGATCCGCATCCCGGCCGCGTTCACAGGCTGCTTCGGCATCAAGCCGACGCGGGCGCGGGTGGCGGCTTTCCCGGCTTCTCCGCTCGGTACTTTGGCGCACGCCGGCCCCTTGACCCGGACGGTGGCCGACGCGGCGCTGGCGATGACGGTCATCGCCGCTCCCGATGCGCGCGATCCTTATGCCTGGACATCGCCGCCCCCCGATTTTCGCGATGGCCTCGAGGCGGGTGTGCGCGGCTTGCGCATCGCCTACTCGCCCAGGCTCGGCTATGCCCGGCGCATCGACCCGGAGGTCGAGGGCGCCGTCGCCGCGGCGGCAAGGGCTTTCGAGGGGCTGGGCGCCATCGTCGAGGAGGCCGATCCCGATATCGGCGGCGATCCGGTCGCCACCTGGAGCACGTTCTGGTGGCCGGCGATGCACTATCAGCTGCAGGCCTTCGGCGACCGCTGGCGCGAGCTGTCCGATCCGGCATTGGTCGCGGCGGCTGCCCAGAGCCACGCCGTCTCGGTTTTCGACCACCTCCGCGCGCAGCTGCAGCGGGCGCATCTGCACAGCGTCTTTGTCCGCTTTCACGAGCGGTACGATCTGCTGCTTACCCCGACCATGCCGTTGCCCGCGTTCGAGGTAGGAGAGCTGGTGCCGCCGTCGGGCGAATGGGGCACCGCGTGGACCGACTGGTCGCCGTTCTCATACCTCTTCAACCTGACCACCCAGCCGGCGGCCTCGGTCCCCTGCGGCGTCACGCAGGCGGGCTTGCCGATCGGCCTGCAGGTGGTCGGCCCGATCGGCGCCGATGCGCTGGTGCTGCGCGCCTGCCGCGCCTTCGAGAAGGCCGCGCCATTTCGCCGCCTCGAGGCGACCCCTTGACCTGGCGCCGGCAAGCCCCCTTATTCCAGGGGCCAGCTGGCCGGACGGCCGCTGCCGGGTGAACAGGCTTTGCGGCCAGACGCGCCCGGTGGAGGAAAGTCCGGGCTCCAGGGATCGACGGTGGCGGCTAACGGCCGCCGGGGGCGACCCCAGGGAAAGTGCCACAGAAAACAAACCGCCCGCGCAGGGCGACCTGCAAGGGCAAGGGTGAAACGGTGCGGTAAGAGCGCACCGCGCGTCCGGCAACGGAGGCGGCACGGCAAACCCCACCGGGAGCAAGACCGAATAGGGGCGGCACGGGCGCTGAGCGCAAGCTCGGCGATCAGGCATGATCCAGGCCGCCGCCCGGGTTGGTTGCTCGAGGCGCGGGAGCGATCCCGGCCCCAGATGAATGGCCGTCGCGGAGGGTGACCTCCAGACAGAACCCGGCTTACAGGCCAGCTGGCGATTGCGCAGGAAGCGCCCGTCGTTCGGGGGCTTCCTGCGCCTTCCGTGCGCCACATGTGGCAACCAAGCAGCCACTGTCTGTACGCTGGCAGGCTCCGATGGGTCGTCCTGCGGCTTCTTGGGCATCAGGAGCGCCGCGAGCGAGCGCCCGGCTATGTCGGGCCGACCGAAGGAGACGCGCACGTCGGCGAGCTCACAGGAGCCTCGTCTCACCGAAGATCTGTCAGTACCCCAGCCGCCTCGTCGGCGTCATGAGCGTAGTGGCCGGCTTTGATTTTCCGGTTCGCTAGGCGGCGGCACCACTCAGGCGGTGTCAACGAAGGCTTGCGGGCATCGCTCATCGCTTTGATAAGTTTTTGGGTCCCTGCCTTGAACTCCGGCCAAGGCTCGTTCGACCAAACTAGGCGCGCGCGCCGAAATTCGCCCTGTAGGTTCTTGAACACGCCTGCCGCGTTGACGTAGTCCCGGATTATGGCGTCGATCTGCAGCGCACGCCCGACCCCTGGCAAGACAACAGCTGCCAGTGCCGCACCGGCCGCCCATATCTTCAAACCAGGGTTGCCCTGCACAAGCTGGGATGCTGCGACCACACTGCACAACCCAGCGCCCACCCACAGAAGGGCACGTACGCTCCTGAGGAACCGCAACCAGATGAAGAAGATGGTCGACGTCCAGAGGGCGTTCTCTTCCTCCCGTGCGCACTCGGCAATCAGCGCAGCTTTCGCAGCTACCAGGTCACCACCTGTGGGATCATCGTTCCGAAAATCTTCTGCCACTCGTCACCTGCGGCTTGGTTCTGGTTGAACTGCTCGTACTCCGACGCCTTGACCGCACGTGCGTGCGCGGTGTGTGCCTTGCTCAGCCAGGCGTCCCCAAGCTGGATGACTTCCCCGGTAACGGGCATCGCGAAGCGCCCATTGCCCCACCCCAGCATGCTCGCGAAGGCGTCACGCACCAACCAGTCGAACCACCATTCGTCAAGTTCACCGGCGCCGTAGTCATGGTAGGAGCCATCAGCGAAGAGTCCACGGTAGCGGGTGTTTGGCAGGACGGCCTTCACCATCGCCTCAAGATGGAACGACTTGATCGGCACGTCGCAGTAGCGCTGCCATTGCTTGAAGATCTCGACCAGCCTACGGGCGTTGCCGTTGTACGCCGCGTCCATTGCGAAGAAGTCGGACGCCTCAGCCACGGGGTCTACCCACTTGTAGCGGCCGCCACCGTTCGTGTCACAGATCAGATAGCCACCGCCTGCAGCCGAGAAGGCGGGGATGACTTCGATCTGGTAGGTGTCAAAAGCCACCACGACCACTTGGCCATCGCCACGCATTGTGGTCGTTGGATAGGATGGGACCAGCACGTCCTTTATTTCCTGCAAAAGCTGTGATTGCCGGTTGCCGATCCGTTGTTCAAAGCGGTGATAGACGCCTGGGGGCAAGACAAACATCACGTCGATATCGCGCGGAGGACGCACGCGAGTGCCCTTGCCCCAGGAACCAACCAGCAATCGGTTGGCGGTCTTGCTCTCGTAGCCCCAGTAAGCACGGTTGAGAGTGTCCACCACGCCACTATGCTTGGTCTCGCCGTCAGAGATCTGGTTAGGAAGGAGCTGTAAGTTGGCAAGTAGGCGCTCAAACCGCTGCCTCGTGTAGGCCCAGTGGGCCAAGGGCGGCGCAAAGCCGAAAGGAGTAGGGGCGATCATCGTCATGCCCCCCATTTAGAACTCGGTGCGCCAAAGCCAAGCCCTAGCTTCGAAAAATGCGCGAATGCCTGCATTTTTCCACAGGTTGGATGGGGAAGCGACTCGTCCGATACAGAGCGGCCCCAGCCAGGGCGGCCAGGGCCGAGGTAAGTTCGCAATGGCGACGGATTCTACCGCGCCTCGCGACAGCGCGTAATCCATCGCGGCCACGCCACGCGCTCGCCCGCCTTTGTCATCCTCCTGATTGCGTTGCGCACGTTCATCGCGCAGCGGCCGTTGTCGAGGCGGTCGAACTCAAATCTGAGCCCGTTCGCCTTGGCGAGCCGGATGCAGCGGTCGCGGTCGAAGATGCCGCGCGTCTTGCTGGCGCGGCCGAGCCTGGTGCGGCGGCGGGCACCCAGATCATCTGTCAGCTGGGTGCGAAAGTTGCATGCCGGCTCCGCTCCTCGGACGGCGCTTTGCCGAGAGCGTACCTTTGATGTGAGGTGGACTGGATTGCCGCCTGCGCGGCAATGACGGTCGGCCTCGCCACCGGCGGCGAGCAGCGCTCCGAACCGGGATTCTGGGCAGGCTCGATTGGTCGCAGGGGTCCCGGATAGCTTCGGGCTTCGCCCTCGGCTTTCGGGATGACGGGTGGAAACGTTGGCTGAGGGTACAATCTGACCTCGGTTAACTACGTACACAAATCAATGGCGCGCGTGAAATCCCCGCCGCTCCGGGCCGTGCCTACAATGCACGCGTCGCCTGTTGCGACGGGACGTGGATGCATCCGTCCTTATCACGTGCAGGCGGCCGGCGCCTGGAAGGTAGAGCCCGAACGGAGGCTCGAGATCCGGGAGGCCCGGGAAGCCCGCTAACGGTGAAGCGCCAGCAATGGCAGGGAGCCGTTGGCCGCTAAACAGCTGGATGGCAACCGCGGTGGCGCGGTGTCAGACCCGCAGGGTCTGACACCAAACCAGAGCGGCAAGCCGAAGAGCGGACCGGGACACAAATCGCCGTAACGCGGGCGCCGCAAGGCGGCCCAGGGGACCCCTGGAGCGGGGTCCCGGGGAGCGTGCAGTCGCTCCCGAGGAGGCCTTTGCGCAGGCCTCCTGGGGCCGGAGGACAACCGGCCACCGGGCTGCCGATGCGGCACCCGCGTACCCGTCGCACCTTGCGGGTTTTCCCGCGAGGCTGATGGCGCGTGCGCCGAGTTGGCCTCAGCAGGAGAGATACAGAATGACGAAGGAGCCGACATCTACGACAGCGTGGATACCAATCGAATGGGTCAGAACACCAGCTGCAATCTACCGGGTGCTGACAACGCATCCGAGAAAGATTCGTGAAGCGCCCATTCCCGAAGCATTGCATAATGCGCCAAATTCGTCTCGGGGGAGACGTCGAGGTGGCTTCGTCGGTAACAATCCCGCTCTGGCTCGCCGTCGGGCTGGCGATCCTGGCCCTGATTGCCCTGATCGACCGGTTTTTCGGCCCCGCGATCGGCTGGTGGCTCAGGCGGCGGGCCAACCGCGCCATCGACGAGCTGAACCAGCGCCTGCGCCTCAAGATCCCGCCCTTCAAGCTCGCACGCCGGCGCCAGCTGATCGAGCAGCTGATGTTCGATCCCGAGGTGCTGAAAGCCGTGGAGGACGAGGCCAAGGAGCGCGGCGAACCCAAGAGCCTGGCGCATGCGCGCGCCCGCCGCTACGCCCGCGAGATCATCCCCTCGTTCAGCGCCTACACCTATTTCCGCGTCGGCACGGCGCTGGCCAAGCGCATCTCCACCGCACTCTACCGCGTGCGCGTCGGCGCCTTCGATGAAACGACCCTCTTCCAGGTGCCCGACGATGCCTCGGTGGTGTTCGTCATCAATCATCGCTCCAACATGGACTACGTGCTGGTCACATATCTCGTCTCGGAGAGCTCCGCACTGAGCTACGCGGTGGGCGAATGGGCACGCGTGTGGATGCTGCAGAGCCTGATCAGCGCCATGGGCGGCTATTTCGTGCGCCGCGACAGCTCCAACCCGCTCTACCGCAAGGTGCTGGCACGCTATGTCCACATGGCGACGGCCTCCGGCGTGGCGCAGGCCGTGTTTCCCGAGGGCGGGCTCACCCGCGACGGCGCCTTGCGGCCACCCAAGCTCGGCATCCTGAGCTACATGGCCTCGGGCTTCGACCCGCATGGGCCGCGCGACGTCGTGTTCGTGCCGGTCGGCCTCAACTACGACCGCGTGCTGGAGGATCGCATCCAGGTGGCGGCGGCCGGCACGCCCAAGGGCGAGCGCCCGCGCTTCGCGTTCAACCCCAAGGTGCTGACGGGCTTCCTGCTGCGCAGCCTGTGGCTGCGGCTGCGCGGGCGCTGGTATCGCTTCGGCTATGCCTGCGTCAGCTTCGGCCGGCCGCTGTCGCTGCGCCAATACCTGCGCGACCGGTCCATCGATTTTCGCGCGCTCTCGGGCGAGCAGCGCTTTGCCGAGATCGACCGCCTCGGCCAGTACCTGATGCGGCAGGTCGGGCGGGTGGTGCCGGCGCTGCCAGTCTCGCTGGTGGCGACGGTGGTTCTGGCCGGCGGCGAGCGCGGCCTCTCCAGCCTGGAACTCAAGGGCGCCGTGCACGACCTCATGCAGCGCCTGCGGGCCGCCGGCGCGCATGTCCACATCCCGCGCCAGGACCAGGAATACGCAGTGGAGGTCGGCGTTCGCATGCTGACCTTGCGCCACCTGGTCGAATTGAAGGACGGGGTCTATCGCGCCAATCCGAAGGAAACGGCGCTGCTGGCCTACTACGCCAATGCTATCGCCCATCTCACCACCAGCCCGGCAGCGGCGACGCCCGCACGTGCGCAGCCGTCCGCGGCCGGCACTACGGCCTGAGCGGGGCGCCCCCCACGGACGGACCGGCCGCTCCGGTTTCGTGCTGGCGGGCGAGCCCGGCGAGGTAGGTGCCCACCAGGTCGTCGATCAGGCGCCCTGCCGTCTCCGTCGTCACCACGGACAGCTTGTCGGCCGTCGCCAGCGAGGTAATGCCGTGCACCCCCGCCCACAGGGCGCGCGCGGCGCGCTGGCAGTCGGCTTCCTTGCCCGGCGGGAAATGCGGGGCGAGTGCGCGCTCGATCTGGCCCATGAGGCCTTCCAGCTTCTGCTGGTACCAGGCCGGCAGCTCGGTGCCGGCCGGCATATGGTGCTCGAACAGCAGGTTCCACAGGCGCGGCCTTTCCTGGGTGAAGGACAGATAGGCGTGGGCGATGCGGATCAGGCGGCCGCCATTGCCGGCCGTCTGTTCTCCGTCTTGGATGTCGGAGAGCCGCGCGTCGAGGGCGTCGAGCACGCGTGCCTCGACGTGGAGCACCACGTCATCCAGGTTGGTGAAAATGTTGTAGATGGTGCCCGGCGAATAGCCCACGCGACGCGCGATCTCGCGCGCCGAAAGGCCAGCCAGTCCTTGTGCCTCGATAATTTCTTGCGCAGCATCGAGGAGCAACACGCGCAGCTGCTGCGGCGTGTGTGTCGACCGTCGTCCCATGGCATCCGGACGGGGCGTTTGCCCTGCCCCCCGTGCTTGTATCCTGAACGGTCGCCAGAATAGGTGGAGTGCGACCCGGTCGGCAATTGCGACCTGCCGGGTCAGGCCACTGGGCAAGGCGCCTCTGCCGCTGCACCCATTTGTGTCGGCAATTAACCGGCGATTGACAATTTTGCGCTCAAACTGAATGCCGGCGAATGAGCCACTCTGGAGATATCGAAGGTTGAGCAGATCGAGCGACACAACCTCCGGTCTTCCGCGTGGCCCCGCCGCGTTCATGCGCGCGACTGAGGCTGCCCGAGAGCCGGCAGCAAAGGGCGGCCAGGGGTACGGCGCAGTCGCGTCGCGCAAGCCACGAACGATCCCGCACATCTCCATCCACGCGTTCTGCGAGGATCGCAAGACGGTGGAGGCGTTGCAGACCGCGGCTGCCGACCGGCGCATGGCCAATGCGCAAACGGACGTGAGTGTTGGCGGCTTGGAAGCGGCTCTAGCCCGCTGCATTGCGAGTCCGGGGCCCGATCTGGTCGTAGTGGAGACAACGCAGTCGGGTGCGCAGGTGCTGGCCGCGCTGGATCGGCTGGCCGAATGTTGCAACCCGGCGACCAAGGTGATGGTCATCGGTCAGGTCAACGACATTGCGCTCTATCGCGAATTGCTCAAGCGCGGCGTCGGCGAGTACCTGATTGCCCCTGTCTCTCCCCTAGATTTCATCGAGTCCGTGGCAAACCTCCATGGCGGTTCTGGCGCGGGTTCCGTGGGCAGTATCATCGCTTTCCTTGGCGCCAAGGGCGGCGTCGGGTCGAGCACGGTATGCCACAACGTCGCCTGGGCCATGTCGGAAACGCTGAAGTCCGATGTCGTCGTGGTTGACCTCGACCTCGCGTTCGGCACCGCCGCCCTCGATTTCAATCAGGAACCGATGCGGGGCATAGCCGAAGCGCTGCAAGCCCCGGAGCGCCTCCACGACGTCTCGCTCGATCGGCTCCTTACCAGGTGCTCCCAGCACTTGAGCATCCTGGCCGCACCTGGGGCGCTCGACCGCGAGTACGACGCCTCCGGCGATGCCTGCGACGTCGTGCTCGAGGCCCTGCGCCAAGACATACCCTATGTGGCTGTCGACCTGCCGCACGCTTGGACACCTTCGGTGAAGCGGGTGCTGCTGCTGGCGGACGAGATCGTGCTAACCGCGGCGCCTGACCTTGCCAATGTGCGCAATGCCAAAGACCTCATCGACCTGCTCAAGTCCACCCGGCGCGACGGCATGCGGCCGCATCTTGTGATCAATACGGCCAGGATGCCGAAGCGACCGGAGATCTCGGTCAAGCAGTTTTCGGCCGACCTAGATCTCGACCCGACGCAAGTCATCGAATTCGACAGCGAGACCTTTGGATATGCCGCCAACAACGGCCAGATGATCGAGGAATTCTCCCGCACGGCCAAAGCCGCGCGGCAGTTCCGCGCGCTGGCGCTCACGCTGGCGCACCGTGCCGAACCGACGCAAGCCAAGAGGCCGTCGCCGCTCGCGCCGATCCTGGAGAAGCTCAGGCTTCCGCTGCTTGTACGCAGACTGAAGCCGTTTTCCACAGCCTAAACGCTATATCCTGCACAGGATATCTTTTTAAGTTGGGCCGGCGCCTGCCTGCGCGCTATTTTGCGGCCGCGTCACCGGGCTTCACGGTGACAGTTCTGCATGAGTCCGACCGCGGGGGTTCGTGTGCGCAATTACTACAAGGTGCTCGGCATCTCTTGCACGGCAGATGACAGACGGATCAAGTCTGCGTTCCGGCGTCGCGCGAAGGCCCTTCACCCTGATCTCAATCCCGGCGATATGCGGGCCGAGCAGCGATTCAAGGAACTGACGCAGGCGTACGAAGTCCTGCGCAATGCGCGGGCACGCGATTCCTACGATGCGCTCCTGGCGGGCAGGCGCCGCGAGGTCCGGCGGCGGTTCGCGGCTTCGGCGACCCTCATGGTTGCCAGCTTTATGCTGACGATGGGCTCGGCCTACGCCGTGCTGGCTTGGCACGACGCCGGCGCCCCTTTTTGGGAGAGCTGGCAGCCGGCCAAGTCTCCTCAGCATGTCACGGCGCCAACGACGTCTATGGCTGTCCGAACCGCAAATCTTACGGACACATCGAAAGATGTGGTCAGGAGCCCGGCGACCCCTTCCGCTGCACGAAATGACGGTCCATCGGTCGTCGCCACCGTGTTGCCGCCGACTGAATCGCCCTCAGCTGTGCCCGCGTTCGAAGTGGCAAGAGCCGCCGTGCCGGCGCTGCCGAGCAAGCGTGAAGCGCTGGTCGCGGCGAAAGTGGAACCTCAGCGCCGCGGGAAGGTGGATGAGAGCGAGCGCGTGGAGCGGGTCAAGACTACGTACGCGCAGCAGCGCAGGAAGGCGGAGTCCGAAACCAAATCGCAAAGGAGGTTGGCCGCCGCAATCGAGGTATCGAGAAGGAACACAACCACCAGCGAGCGCCGGGAGGCTGGTTGGCAGTGGCCGACGGCGGATGAGCCATTCATGGGTCTGGGAGCAACCAACAGGTAACCGGTCCACCTTGCCCCGTCGCAGGGCAACGGTGGCATGCAGCCGACCCCCTCGAGCAGGTGGATATCCCGTCTCGAACATGATTGCCAGTTGCGACGTTGCCACCCGTTCAGGCGCTCGGCTTTGCGGGCGCCCCATTTCCGATCCGACGGATGCTTCTTGACGAGATAGTCCCAAAACTTGCGCTGACGGTCGACAGGACCCGATTGGGATCGGCTGCGACGATAGAGGTGTGGCCAAGGCCTCCCCCAACACACGCGCCGCAAGCCTTGCGCTTGCCTCGCCCCAAGTGAGATGGTCCGGCAGGCGAAGCTCAGTCAGAGAGGCGGCGCATGGCGAACTCCCCCGAACTTGGCTGGAAGGCGCGCGATTTCGCACTTCGCGGCGTGGATGGCAGGACCTATACGCTCACCGATGTGCGTGGCCCCAAGGGCGCGCTGGCAGCCTTCATCTGCAACCACTGCCCTTATGTGAAGGCCGTCATCGGCCGCGTGGTAGATGAGGCCAACGCGCTGAAGGCCATTGGCATCGGCACAATTGCGGTCATGCCAAACGACACGGTGACCTATCCCGCCGACAGCTTCGAGAACATGAAGGCGTTCGCGCGCCAGCACGGCTTCACCTTCCCGTATGTGATCGACGAGACGCAGGAGGTCGCGCACGCCTACGGTGCGCTGTGCACGCCTGACTTCTTCGGTTTCAACGCCAAGGACGAGTTGCAGTACCGCGGCCGGCTCGATGCCTCGCGCACGAGCCTGGTGCCCAACGCCCGGCGCGAACTCTTCGAGGCCATGAAGCTGATCGCCGACACCGGCCGCGGCCCGGCCGAGCAGCTGCTCAGCGTCGGCTGCTCCATCAAGTGGCGGGGGTGAGGTCGAGGTCTGTCAGACGGACCGCGAGTTGGGGCGCAAGCAGCGGCTCGAGCAGCTCGCTCGTTCATGCCTCACCCTATCACGGGCTCAATTGCCCAAAAAGTTCCGCGGCGCCCGGCTCCCCCGCCCGCATGCAGGGGCCTATCCGCCTCGCTTGACGGCCTGCACGGCCTCCTCGAGCGCCTGCAGGAAGCGCGAGCGGTCCTGGCGCGTGAAGCTGGCATTGTGGCCCTTGCTTTCGCCCGTCTCACGCAGGTGGCGGGAGAGATCGCGCATGGCGAGCGCAACGCCGATGCCAGCGTCGGTGAACGGCTTGCCGGTGTTGCCGATCACCCGCGCGCCGGCTTTCAGGCAGCGCGCGGCCAGCGGAATGTCGGCCGTGACCACGATGTCGCCCTTGCCCGCGCGCTCTGCGATCCAGTCGTCGGCCGCATCGGGTCCGTCGGACACCACCACCCGCCTAATCAGCGGCCCCTCAGGGAGGCGCATGAAGGCGTTCGACACGAAATGGATGACGAGCCCGTGCCGCTCCGCCACGCGGACGGCCTCATCCTTGACGGGGCACGCGTCGGCGTCGACGTAGAGGACAGTGGGCACCGCGTTTCGGGCAGGCTCGCTCGCCCCCCTCACTAATTGTCCAAGAAGCTCCGCAGCTTGCGGCTTCGGCTCGGGTGCTTGAGCTTGCGCAGCGCCTTGGCCTCGATCTGGCGGATGCGCTCGCGGGTGACGGAGAACTGCTGGCCCACCTCTTCAAGGGTGTGATCCGTGTTCATGCCGATGCCGAAACGCATCCTCAGCACGCGCTCCTCGCGTGGCGTGAGGCTCGCCAGAACCCGCGTGGTCGTCTCGCGCAGGTTCGACTGGATGGCGGCATCGATCGGCAGCACGGCGTTGCGGTCCTCGATGAAATCGCCGAGGTGAGAATCCTCCTCGTCGCCGATCGGCGTCTCGAGGCTGATTGGCTCCTTGGCGATCTTCAGCACCTTGCGCACTTTCTCCAACGGCATCGCCAGCTTCTCGGAAAGCTCCTCCGGCGTCGGCTCGCGGCCGATCTCGTGCAGCATCTGGCGGCTGGTACGCACGATCTTGTTGATGGTCTCGATCATGTGCACGGGGATGCGGATGGTGCGCGCCTGGTCTGCAATCGAGCGCGTGATGGCCTGCCGGATCCACCAGGTGGCGTAAGTGGAGAACTTGTAGCCGCGGCGGTACTCGAACTTGTCGACCGCCTTCATCAGGCCGATGTTGCCTTCCTGGATCAGATCCAGGAACTGCAGGCCGCGGTTGGTGTACTTCTTGGCAATCGAGATGACGAGGCGCAGGTTGGCCTCCACCATCTCCTTCTTGGCCTGGCGCGCCTCGCGCTCGCCCTTCTGCACGGCCTTGACGATGCGGCGGAACTCGGTGATCTCCAGCCCCGTCTCCTCCGCCAGCGTACGGATTTCCTCCCGAATCTGCTCGATATGTTTACGGTCGTGGCGAATGAATTGCGCCCAGCGGTTCCTGCCGGATGCGTTCGCCATGCGGTCGAGCCAGCCCTGGTCAAGCTCGTTGCCGTAATACTCGTCGATGAAGTTCTGCCGCGGCACGCCGTAGTTGTCGGCCAGCCGCATCAGGCGGCTTTCCAACTGCACCAGATTGCGGTTGATCCGATAGAGCTGCTCGACCAGCATCTCGATGCGGGCATTGTTGAGCGACAGGCTCTTGACGTCCTTGATGACCTCGTCGCGCAGCTTTTCGTAGGTGCGTTGCTGCTGGCGGTTGATCTGCTCGTTCGCCACATGCATCTCGACACGCCTGTCCTGCAGCTTCCTGAGCTTGCGGTAGGCGCCGGCGATGTTGTCGAAGGTCTCGAGCACCTTGGGCTTGAGCTCGGCCTCCATGGCCGCCAGCGACATGGCGTTCTCGAAATCGTCCTCGTCTTCGATCTCGCCCTCAGGACGCGGTTCGCCGTCGGTGGCGCCATCGCCGGCGTCAACCGCGGCCGGCGGCGCTGGCGGAGGCGGCGCCCCGATCGGCGAGGTGATGGGAGGCGGCGCCGTCTTGGCTTCAGGTCCCTCGTAGGTCGCCTCCAGGTCGATGACGTCGCGCAGAAGAATCTTGGCGTTGTTGAGCTCGTCGCGCCAGATGATGATGGCCTGGAAGGTGAGCGGGCTCTCGCACAGGCCGGCGATCATCGCCTCGCGGCCAGCCTCGATGCGCTTGGCGATGGCAATCTCGCCCTCGCGCGAGAGCAACTCCACCGAGCCCATGTCGCGCAGGTACATGCGCACGGGATCGTCGGTGCGGTCGGTAGGCTCGGAGCGGGCCGTCGTCGGAGCCGGCAGGCTCGGGGCCACAAGGGAGCGTGCTCCCTCGTCAGGCTCATCTGCGGTGTCCTCGGTCTCCTTGTCGACGGTGCTCTCTTCCGCCTCTTCGCTTTCGACCACGTTGATGCCCATGTCGGACAGCATCGACATCGTGTCCTCGATCTGATCGGGCGAGACCTCTTGGGACGGCAGCACGGAATTCAGCTGGTCGAGTGTCACGAAACCGCGTGCCCGCGCGGTCTTGATCAGCCGCTTTACGGCGGCGTCGGACAGATCGAGCAGCGGGGCATCCTTCTCCTGCGTCTCACCTTGCGGTGCGGATTGTTCTTGGGCTCGAGCTGGATTCGCCATCAGGTCACTCTCCGGGGCGCAAGGTCCTGCGCTGTCAACATGACGCCAAATTCTTTCAAGATTCGTGCAGGGAGCTGGGCATTCGCCTTCGCGCCGATGCGCTCCAGGCGAAAACCCCGCCTGCGGCGGGAAACCCACCGCGCCGGATACTGCACATTGAGGGCCCGCGGTGCCGAAGCGCGAAGGCAGAGCACTTGGCTCGCATTGCCTTCATCTGGGGCCGAAGAAAGGCATACACAACTGTTGTGCGTCATGCCAGCCTTTCTGCTCTGCATGAACGTGCGCGCGCGGGAGATTATTCCCGCCGCTGCCCGCCGGTCCGATTCTTTCACTCCGAGCTTCCAAGTCGTTGGCTCAAATTGAGCGCCGTTTAGTAGTCCCGTCCTCGTGCGAGAGCGAGCCTTTGCTGCAGTTCCATGATCCGCCCCCATGCCTCCTCGCTCGGGTCGGTACCCCAAGCCTCCACGGCGACTTTCAACTCAAGCGGCAAGGCGACCTGGGTCTCATGCAACGCCAGCGCGTGCCGCCAGCCTGCCTCGGCCTCACCGGCGTCTGCTTCGGGTAGCGCAAACTTGTCGCTGGTGCGCGCAATCGCCCGCTCGAGCATGGCAACGACGCTTTCGAGCCCAATGCCGCTGAGATGGGAGTATATGCTTGCACGATCAAGGGGGAGACCTTCGGACAGCAGGGAAAGCAACGCATCCCGCACGCCTCGAAGCGAAGGCGAGGTCAGCACGAGCTTGGCGATGTCCTCGCAGTGGCCTTCCAGCAGCTGGGGATGGTTGATTAGGGCTCCGATCAGCAAGGCCTCGCGCGGCGGCATGGGGGAGGCGCCTCGTTCCGACAACTCGTTGCTTCTCGCCAAAGAGCTTTGCGGCAAGTTCGCTCGCGGGGGGCCTCCGAGCCGGGCCCGCTCGTTGGCCCGCTCGCGGACGCGCCAATCCAGCTGCGTATTGTCGCGGCGCTTGCCCGCAATCGCCGGCGCCCTCCGGCCGTCAGCCCGTGCCAGCGCGCGAACGAGCTTGAAATTCTTGGCCCTCAGCGTTTGACGCAACTCTCTTTCGTAGAGGTTGCGGACGGCGCGATCGCGGATCCGCCCGACCAAGCCCTTGAGACGGGCCTCCAAGGCGGCACCCTGCTCGGGTGTGGCGACCGGCTGCCCTTGCTCCTCGCGTTCGACGAGCACGTCGAAGAGCGCCCGCGTCCTATTGTCCAGTATCTCCCGAAAGCGCTCTGCACCCTGCTGGCGCACGAAATCGTCGGGGTCGAGGCCCTCGGGGAGGAACGCGAACTGGACGCTAAATCCGGGCCTCAGAAGCGGCAAAACCGTTTCTACCGAGCGGAACGCGGCCCTGCGGCCTGCCGTGTCGCCGTCGAAGCACAGGATCGGCTCGCGCGCCATGCGCCACAGCAGTTCAATCTGGTTCTCCGTGAGGGCAGTGCCGAGCGGGGCGACGCTTTGCGGGAAGCCGGCCTCCGTGAGCGCGATCACGTCCATATAGCCTTCGACGACGATGATCTGGCCTCTATCGTGCGCGGGACCTCGCGCCTGGTGCGCATTGAACAGCGTGGCACCCTTGTGGAACAGCGGTGTCTCGGGCGAGTTCAGATACTTGGCCGGGGCATCTGCATCCATGGCCCGGCCGCCGAAGGCGATAGTGCGGCCCTTGGGATCGGCGATAGGGAACATGATGCGGTGGCGGAAGCGGTCATAGGCAACCGGGATATCCTCGCCACCGACGAGCATGCCGGACGTCACCATGTCAGCGGCACCGAAGCCGGCCGTGGCCAGGTGCTCCTTCAACGCTGCCCTGCCGTTGGGCGCATAGCCCAGTCTGAAGCGGCCGATCGCCTCCGATCGGAGTCCGCGCTTTTCAAGGTACTGCCGCGCCTCCCTTCCTTGCGGCGAGGTCAGCTGCTTCTCGAAGAACGCCGCCGCAGCCGCAAGCAACGCATAGAGGCGTGTCCGCTGGTCCTCCGCCTGCTCGTCGCGCGGGCCGGCTTCCGGGAAGGGCACGCCCGCTTCCTGCGCCAGGCGTTCGACAGCCTCGGGAAACGAGAGGCCCTCGGTCTTCATCAGGAATGTGAAGATGTCGCCGTGCTCACCCGATGCGAAGCAGTGATAGAAAGCCTTGTGGTCGTTGACGGTGAAGGACGGCGTTTTCTCCAGCTTGAAGGGCGAAAGCCCCTTGAATTCGCGCCCGGCACGCTTGAGCGCCACCTTGCGCGCCACGACCTGGCTGACGGGCAGCCGGGCGCGGATCTCATCGAGCAGGGAGGGCGGAAAGCGCATGCGGGCGAATCACCGGGGGTGCTGATCCACTCCATAAGTGATTCGCGGCAATTTCCCCTCTGTTCGCCCGCGGCAGTTCCCAATGTCTGACGGTTTCCACAGGGCGCGCAGCCCCGCGGCGCCTGTCGCCAGTCCCGTGCCGAGCCTGTTGCTCCACCCGTGCTGAGCTTGTCGAGGCACGACTGGCGGTCGTGCCTCAGTCTGTGGCATGCCAGGGCATATTGCACTTCTAGCCCGAAGTTCCCGGCGAGAAACCGAGGCTGCCCCTCGAAATGCTGAGTCGCGACAGTCGATTGCGAGTCTCGGCTGAGTTTTCGTTCATAGGAT
>Ga0247727_10001416_pt1 | contig 57133 bp, 47 predicted proteins | sample WisWelCaveWW1625_FD_202498 | JGI IMG/M metagenome (GOLD analysis project Ga0247727, IMG submission 202498) | Biofilm microbial communities from Wishing Well Cave, Virginia, United States - WW16-25 | ecosystem: Environmental > Aquatic > Deep subsurface > Groundwater > Cave microbial mat | place... | reverse complement strand
TTTGCCGGTCGCCCGAATGCGGAAGAATTGCAACAGCGCGCGGTCGCGTTGGCCAAGGCTCATGGTTTCACTGAGGAAGACTAGATGCTCACCTGGTATGCGCAAGAGCACGTGGCCTCCTGCTTGGCGGCCTGTGTCAGGATGGTTTTGTCCGGTTTCGGGCAATTCCCGACTGAGAGGCGCATCCGGCAGATCCTCGGTAATCCTTTGTCTGGCTTGAGTCTCGCTCAGGCTCATCAGCAGATCGCCAACCTCGGCGTAGATGTAGCTTTTCACACAGATTGGGGGGTGATTGATCTGCGTGATTGTTTACGCGACAGCTGGTATCCGATTGTCGGCGTCGAACGCCACTTTCTGGGCCACCCGGATGCGTTGCATGCCATCGTTCTGCTTGACATAAGCAGCCAAGCGATCACCGCATTCGACCCGCTTGGCAGTTCGCAAGGCGAGACTTTCAATTTGACAACATTTGAACTTGCTTGGAACAGCGCCGATCATCATGCGCTCGTCATCAAGGCGCCTTTTCCACCCTAAAAAAGGAGTCGTTCATGTCGCGAGCGACGCCCTGAAACAATGCAAATGTGGAACAGACTTTAGTCTGTTCAGAATGCGAACAGACTAAAGTCTGTTCCACATTTGCTGAGGAGATCACCATCGTGAAAACACTGCGATTTTGCCTGATCGTTTTGTCTTTGTTCGCGCTCGCGCTCATTTCCGCCCACGCCCAAGGCCGTAGAGGCGGCGGACAACAGGGAGGTCAAGCGGGCGAACAACGTCCCGAAGGCGGCCCACAGGAACGACCGTCCGACCCGATGTCTACGCCGACGTTTTCCGGCCTCCGGTTCCGTTCCATCGGCCCGGCGGTCACTTCCGGTCGCGTGATCGCGTTCGCCGTTGATCCGAACGACCGCGCCAAATATTTTGTCGCCGTCGCTTCGGGCGGCGTGTGGAAGACGGTCAACGCCGGAACCACCTGGGCGCCGGTCTTTGACAATTACGGCTCGTATTCGATTGGCGCGATTGCGCTCGATCCGAAGGACACCTCGGTAGTCTGGGTCGGCACGGGCGAACGCAACAGCCAACGCAGCGTCGGTTACGGCGATGGCGTCTACAAATCAGAAGACGGTGGTAGAAGTTTTCGCAAAGTCGGTCTGGAAAAATCGGAGCACATCGGACGCATTGCGATTGACCCGCGCGACACCAAAGCCGTTTACGTCGCCGCGCAGGGGCCGTTGTGGTCTGCGGGCGGCGACCGCGGTCTCTACAAAACCACCGACGGCGGCAAGACGTGGAAGGCCGCGCTCGCCATTAGCGAAAACACTGGCGTGACCGACGTTGCGCTCGATCCGTCGAATCCGGACATCGTCTACGCTGCAAGCTGGCAACGCCGCCGCCATTTTTACACGTTGATCAACGGCGGGCCGGAAAGCGCGATTCACAAATCCACCGACGGCGGCGCGACGTGGACGCGGTTGCGCGGCGGTTTGCCTGCGGGCGAGTTGGGGCGCATCGGATTGGCGATTTCGCCGGCAGAATCCAATGTCGTTTACGCCACAGTCGAGGCGGCGGCGCAGGGAAGCGGCATCTTTCGCTCCAGCGACAAAGGCGCGACCTGGGAGCGGATGAGTCCGGCCATCGCGCAGGGAATGTATTACGGCCAGATCGTCGCCGATCCGAAGAACGTTGATCGCGTCTACATCCCGAACGTCGTCTTTCAGGTTTCGGACGACGGCGGCAGAACGCAGCGTCCGCTGGGCGAACGGCTGAAACACGTAGACAACCACGCGATCTGGATTGATCCGCACAACACCAACTATTACCTGGTTGGCTGCGACGGCGGCGTCTACGAAAGTTTTGATCGCGGCTCGAACTGGCATTTCAAATCGAACCTGCCCATCGCGCAGTTTTACGATGTCGCGGTTGATAATCAGTCGCCGTGGTATTTCGTCTACGGCGGCACGCAGGACAACAACTCGCTGGGCGGCCCAGGCAAAACGCGCAGCCAATCGGGCATCGTCAACGCCGACTGGTTTCAGACCAACGGCGGCGACGGCTTCGTCTCGCGCGTTGACCCGGAAGACCCGAACACGATTTACGCCGAGAGCCAGAACGGCGGCCTGGTGCGCTTCGACAAACGCACGGGCGAACGCACGAGCATCGCGCCGATCCCCGGCAAAGCCGAAGAGTCGCAGCGTTACAACTGGGACTCGCCGTTGATCATCAGCCCGCATAACAGCAAACGGCTCTATTTCGCCGGTCACAAACTCTTCCGCAGCGACAATCGCGGCGACGATTGGCGAGTCGTGAGCGGCGATCTGTCGCGCGGGCTTGACCGCAACGCGCTGCCGGTGTTCGGCAAAATCTGGGGGCCGGATGCCGTGGCCAAACATCAATCCACCGCGCTTTACGGCAACGCCTCGGCGCTGAGCGAATCGCCGAAAAAAGAGGGATTGATCTACATCGGCACGGACGACGGGCTGATCCAGATCACCGAAGACGGCGGCAAGACCTGGCGCAAAGTCGAAAAGGTTTTGGAGATTCCGGCGGACAGCTACGTCCGGCGCGTGCTGGCTTCGCAACACGACGTGAGCACGGTCTACGCGCTTTTTGACAATCACCAGAACGGCGATTTCAAACCCTACGCGGCGAAGAGCGTTGACGCCGGGAAGACCTGGACTTCGATCACGGGCAACCTGCCTGAACGCGGGTCGGTTTATTCGATTGCCGAAGACCACGTCAATCCAAACCTGCTCTTCATCGGCACGGAGTTCGGGCTGTTCTTCACGCCCTCCCTGAATGCGGATGGCGGCGCGAAGTGGATTCAGTTGAAAGGCGGATTGCCGGTGATTGCAGTGCGCGACCTGGCGATTCACAAACGCGAGAACGACCTGGTGTTGGCGACCTTCGGGCGCAGCTTTTACGTGCTCGACGATTATTCGCCGTTGCGCGGCGTGAAGGCTGAGGCGCTGGCGCAGGAATCAACGCTCTTTCCGGTGAAAGACTCGCTGATGTACGTCCGGTCGAACATCAATTTGTCCGGCAGTCAGGGCGCGTCGTTCTTCACCGCGCCCAATCCACCGTTCGGCGCGACGATCACCTACTACCTGAAAGACCGCATCCAGACCAAGAGACAGAAGCGCCAACAGGAGGAACGCGAGGCGGCGCGGAAGAATGAGCCGATCAAGTACCCGACCCGGAAAGAACTGCAAGCGGAGGCGGAAGAGGAAGCGCCCGCCTTGCTCTTCACGATCAGCGACGCCGAAGGCAAAGTCGTGCGCCGGTTGTCCGCGCCCGCGATGTTTGGAATCCAGCGCGTGACCTGGGATTTCCGCTACGCGCCGCCCGTGGTGCAAGCCGCGCCGCAACCACCGCCGGGGATGGAAGGGATTGATTTAGCCGCGCTCGGCCTGGGCGCCTTCGGCGGTTTCGGCCCCCAAGGCGAATTGGCGATGCCCGGCAAATACTCTGTGGCGATGGCCAAGAAGGTCGGCGGCGTGATCACGCCGCTGCCCGGCTCACAAACGTTCAACGTCGTCGCCGAAGGCACGGAGAAGATGACGCCGGCTGACCGCACGATCCTGGCCGAATTCCAGCGCAAGGTGATCAAGCTGCAACGCGCCGTGACCGGGGCGCTCGACGCGGCGACCACGGCCAAGACGCGGATCGGGCTGATGAAACGCGCCGCGCAGGAAGCGCCCGGCGCGAACCAGGCGCTGCTCGACGAAGTCAACGCGCTCGATGACAGGTTCGATGAAGTGCTGCAATCGCTGCGCGGAGGCCAGGCTTTGAGCGACATCCCGCCGCCTTCGATCAACCAGCGGGTCAACTCGATCGTGCAGCGCATCCGTCTGACCGCGCTTCGTCCGACCCAGTCGCAGCAGGAGCAGTACAACATCGCGGCGGAAGAGTTCAAAGCCGCGCTGGCGAAGCTGAGAACGCTGACCGAGGTTGATCTGGCGAAACTGGACAAGACGCTGGAGACGGTGGGCGCGCCGTGGACGGCGGGGCGCGTGCCGGTGTGGCAGGACAAGTAGTTTCGAATCGCCACCGCCCTCGTTTATGCAGCCGGAGGAAAACAGAATCGAGCGCATCCTCATTCGCGGAGCCAACTGGATCGGCGACGCGGTAATGACTGCGCCTGCGCTCGAGCGTCTGCGCTCGTCTTTTCCCCAGGCGCACATCACGTTGCTCGCTCCGCCGCGCACTGCGGAGTTGTTCAGCGGCTCTCCTTTTCTCGACGGCGTCATCTTTTATCGCCGCCGCGAGGACGGAGTGAAGGCTTTCTTCGAAGCGCTGGGATTCATTCGCAGCCGGCGTTTCGATCTCGCCGTGTTGTTTCAGAATGCGTTTGAAGCCGCGCTGCTTGCGTGGCTCGGTCGTGTGCCTTTGCGGATCGGGTTTGCCGGACAGGGCCGCAGCGCGTTGCTCACGCACAGACTTCATCGCGGCCCGCAGCATCGCAACCGGCATCAGGTTCACGACTACCTGGAGATCGTCGCCGAATGCGAGCGCGCTTGTTTGGGAGAAAACTTCAAGCCGCGAATCTCGAATCCTCTGCCCTCCCTGATTGCCGGCCCGGAGCAAAAACACGCCGCCGCCGCCTTGCTCGAAGGCATCGGTATCAATTCAAGCTCGCGCCCGCTGGTCGCGCTCAATGCCGGGGCGACCAACAGCCGCGCGAAATGCTGGCCTGCGGATCGTTTCGCCGCGCTGGCCGATCAACTGGTGAATACGTTGAACGCGCAGATCGTTTTGATCGGCGCGGCGTCGGAATGCGAAAACGCCGAGCGAGTCGTTGAACAAATGCAAAAGCCGGGCGCGATCAACCTTGCCGGCGAAACGGATTTGACCGAGCTGGTCGGTCTGCTCGACGCCTGCGATCTGCTGGTCAGCAACGACACCGGGCCTGCGCACATTGCGGCGGCGCTCGGTCGCCCGACGCTGACCATCTTCGGCCCCACCAACGAATTTGAGACCGCTCCGACCGGGCGGAGCGCGGAATTGATTCGCGCCGAGGGCGTCGAATGCGCGCGGTGTATGCTGCGCGATTGCCCGATTGACCATCGCTGTATGACTCGCATCGCTCCGCCGGAGGTTTTTGAAAAAGCTCTGCAATTGCTGGAAGAAAATCGCAGCGGAAACGGATAGAACTGAAAGGTGGGGCGCGGCATTTGCCGAGCCGCTTCGTTCGTCCCCGCAGTTGTAGTAAGCTTTTGACATCTGAAAAGGAGTTTCGTGGGAAACGATGGAAGAGAAACTGGAGATATGGAGCGACCGTTACTGCGTCTTTGAGCTAATCAAACCGCGCATTCAGACGATGCGCGTCGTTTTGGTAGACAACCTGGTCGCGGACGAGAGCCAGTATTCCGAAACCGCCCGCCGCGAAGCGGATTTCCACGCCGGGCGCTGGGTGCGGCTGGAGCGAATGATCGCCTCGCTGGCGATGGGCAATATCGAAAGCAACGTGCGCAAGCTGGTGCGCGAGCCGGACATTCGCATCGTTCACCTCTCGCAACTGAACGACGATCTGGCGCGCGAGTTCGATCCCGATGCGATTGTCCTGAGCGGCACGCTGCGTGATTTCGATCTTTTCAATCCCGACCTGATCGAAGGCTTCAATCGGTTCATCAGAAAGACTCGCGTGCCCGTGCTGGCCATCTGCGGCGGCCATCAACTGGTCGGCCAGGCCTTCGGAGCCGGCGTCACCACGCTCGACGACAAGCTGCCGCGCGAGAAACGCGAGCGGCGCTTGATCGAATACCAGTACCGCTTCGTCAAGATCACCGACATCGCCGACCCAATCTTCGCCGGAATCGAAGACCGCCCCAACGCGCGGTGGCAGCGTTACACGAACCGCCGCCATCTGCTGCGCGTCTGGCAAAACCACGGCCTTCAGATTGATCGCCTGCCCGCGGGCTTCAAGCAACTAGCTCGCGGCTACCTTTCGGAATATCAGATGATGGTGCGCCGAACTTCGGAGCAGTTGATTTACGGCGTGCAGTTCCACCTCGAAAAATCTTTCCAGGATTGGCAGGCGGACAAATACTGGGATCATCGCAACGAGAGCCGCGACGGGCGATTGATCTTCGACAACTTCCTGGTCGAATCGCTGCGGTTCAGGGGCAGGGAAGCGAATCTGGTCAGCGACAGAAACGGCAGACCGATCGTTGGTAAAACTCAGGCGGCTTCTGCCGGCGGTTCGACGGGCGCGCCAGCTACCGGTTTTTAACGAACGATGAGCGAGATCAAGATCAATGTGTTGTTGTTCGGCGCGTGCCGCGAAGTCGCAGGTGTGAGCGAGTTGAGTTGCGCCTTGATTTCGCCAGCCGATGTGGCGGGCGCGTGGGCGGAGATCAAAAGAGAATATCCCGATCTGGAACGCTTCGGGCGCAGCGCGCTGTTTGCCGTCAACGAAGAGCACGCGCGGAAAGATCAGCGTTTGGAAGACGGCGATACGCTGGCCGTCTTCCCGCCGGTTTCGGGAGGATGAGGAAGCAAGCCGATGGAAGACATTTTTGAAATCACGCGCGAGCCGATTGATAAGCTCGGATTGGAACGAAGACTTTTGACCGGCGCTGCCGGCGCGATGGTCACTTTCGACGGCACGGTGCGCGACAACACTCGGCAGCGCCGCGTCGTCAGCTTGCAATACGAAGCCTACGAGCCGATGGCCGTGAAAGAGATGCGGCGCATCGGCGGGGAAATCCGCGAGCGTTGGCTCGAAGTCGAGCGCGTCGGGATCATTCACCGTTTCGGCGAGCTGAAGATTTCCGAGTCATCGGTCGTGATCGTCGTCACCTCGCCGCATCGCCGCGTGGCTTTTGAAGCCTGCCGTTACGCGATTGACCGTTTGAAACAGACTGTGCCGATTTGGAAGAAAGAGATATTTGAAGATGGCGAGGAATGGGTCGAGGGAGTGGGCGGGTGAAACAGCGACCGGTTGTGTTCTCAGCCCCAGTTGCTCAGAAATTCCAACTGGTCAACCATCTGCTCGGCCGTCCTGGCGTTGACAATTCGCATCAGGCGGCGCATTTGTTCGCCGACGCTGTAGCGTTGCTGTTTGGCGAGAATGATCCCGGCGTGAGATTTATTCGAGGCGATGCACTTGGTGTGAATTCGGCAGAAATCGCCGATGTTGAAAGAGTAGAGAACTCGCCCCTGCGCTGTTGCCAAATCGAGATGCTCTTCGTCGTCACGCCCGCGCATCCCTGCTTCTCCCGCAGTCAGAACATCCACGCCGCGTTCGCGCATCGCTCGCGCAAGGCTGCGACGAAGGGCATCCTCGTCAAAATAAAATTTGATCTGCATCACGCCGCCTGTGTATTACGCATCTTCAGCCATTCGGCCTCGATTCGGTCTTCTTCAGCCTGATCAGCCGCAATTTCAGCATCAACCTCTTCTCTATTCGCGTGGTAATAAGCCAGTGCTGCATGAACTCCCGCGAGGCTTAAATGCGGGCGATCACGAGCAATCTCTTCGGCGCTTTCGCCCATTTTCCACCAGACGGCGATGCGGTGGACCGTCGTTCGAGTGCCGGCCACACAAGGTCTGCCCTTGCGAATGTCGGGAGAACTGTAGAGTAATTCGCTGATCTGAACGCTCATAAAAACTCCTTTCGCGGCGCAGTCTACCACGCAGCGCGTTAATTCAACTACACCCACAACTGCTGCGCCAGCAGATTCAAAAACGTCCCCACATCCGTCACCACGCCCACCGTCTGCTGCGAGCCGCGGTCGGACAGTTTCGTCACCACCGCCGGGTTGATGTCCACGCAAACCATCCGCACCCACGACGGCAGCATATTGCCCACGCCTATCGAATGGAGCATTGACGACAGACAGACCACCATCTTCGCATCAGCCAGCAGCCGCGCGTACTCTTCCTGGGCTTTGATCAAATCCATCTCGGTGTCGGGCAGCGGCCCGTCGTCGCGGATCGAGCCGGCGAGCACGAACGGCACGTCGTTTTTGACCAGCTCGTACATAATGCCCGAACGCAGGATGCCGGCTTCGACCGCGCCGCGGATCGAGCCGTAGCGGTTGATGATGTTGATCGCGCGCATGTGGTTCTTGTGGCCTTCTTCGATCGGGATGCCGCGCTCGAGGTCAACGCCGAGCGAGGTGCCGAAGAGCAGGTGCTCGATGTCGTGAACCGCGATGGCGTTTCCCGCGAGCAGCGCGTCAACGTAGCCTTTGCGGATGATCTCGCAGAAGGCAGCGGTGCCTCCGGTGTGAACCACGACGGGGCCGGCGACGAAGACGATTCGCCCGCCTTCTGCTTTGACTTGGCGCATCATCTCGGCGACTTTGCGGACGGCGGTCTCGGCGCGGCGCTCGGACGAAATCTCGTTGGCCATGAACGCGAAGCCCAATCGGTCGCGCTCCTTGAATTCCGGCTGAATGCGGATGCCGTGCGCGCCACAGACCACCATCTCGCCTTCCCGGACGTCGCGCAGCTTGCGGCATTCGGCCCGTCCGTCGTCAACGATGATCACCGCGTCCATCCGCTGCCGACCGACTTCGACCCACGCGCCGCCCATTCGCACGTAGGTCCGGTGATTGGTCGTCGAGTAAAAATCTTCGGGCACGACGCGGTCAGCGGGCGCGGGCTTGAGCGTCGCGTCGGCGACCTGAGCCTGGTAGCAGCCGAGTTCGACCAACTCTTCGAGCGTCTTGTCGAGTGTCTCCCGCGTCGGCGCCAGCACGCGCAGGCGCAGCTCGGAGAACTCGTCGTTCGTCCGTCCGAGCTTGAAATCAATCACCTCATAGACCGCGCCGCATTCGATCACGCGATCCATGATGTTCGACAGGATTTGCGAATCAACCAGGTGGCCTTCGGCTTCGACTATTTCTACGAATTTCATAACGTGAATTCCAGATTTTGAGATTGACCAATGAGGTCTCAGGCACTCTAGCGAAGTTGCGGCGCTTAAGTCCAGCGCGGTGCGTGGGGCGTGCGGATCGCCCCGCATTTGTTTTGGGCGCAATCGGCTTGCGATTGAACGAGACATCTCTGACAATAACGCCCGACAGGACTTCCGATGAAAGAGGATCGAAGCCATGCCACAAACAGCGATAAAAGAAGTTGATCAGGAAATGCTGCCGCTGACCGCAGAGGAGATGGTCGAATTCGAAGCCAGAGTCGCCGAGCTTATCACTGAGGACGACACGCCCGTGGACAATCCGTTTTCAGAAAAACAACAGCGGTTGCTGACCGAGACGCTCTACAAGGGTTGGACGCCCCCGCCGGACGAAGAGCATCCGCAAGGCGGACGAGTCTTCTGGGGCGCGGCCAACATCGGTCTCTTCCCAGTAGTCAAGAACCCGGCCATCGTGCCCGACGTGTTCCTGAGTCTGGATGTCGCGGCTCCCGACTGGCCCAAGGTCAGGTCGTACTTTTTCTGGGAGTTCGGCAAACCGCCCGACGTGGTGATCGAGATCGTCTCGAACACCAAAGGCGGGGAACTGAGCAGCAAGAAGTATGACTACGCGCGGTTGCGCGTGCCCTACTACGTCGTGTTTGACCCGAAACAATGGCTCAAAGAAGACGCGCTGCAAGTCTTCGGGCTGCAGGGCGGCAAGTACGAACGACTGGATGAGGCTTGGTTGCCGGAGGTTGGATTGGGATTGGTTCTCTGGCACGGAGTCTACGAGTCGAAAGAAGACACCTACCTGCGCTGGTGCGATCAGGAAGGCAATCTGTTGCCGACTGGTGAGGAAGCGACGGCGCGTGAGGCTGAGCGCGCCGAGCGTGAGGCTGAGCGCGCCGAGCGTGAGGCTGAGCGCGCCGAGCGTGAGGCTGAGCGCGCCGAGCGTGAGGCTGAGCGCGCCGAGCGTGAAACCCTTCGCGCGGCGAAAGAAGCCGAGGCTCGGCAGGGGGTAGAGCAGCGCGCTGAAAAGCTGGCCGCCAAGCTGCGCGAGTTGGGATTGAATCCCGACCAAATCTGAAACCGGGCGCGCATATAAATTCAAAATCGAAAGCTGGACTTACCGAGCGGTTGGTTTATAATCTCCGCGTCACTTCAACACCCTTGTTGTCTTGATCTCTTTCATCGAAACAAACAACTGAATAGACAAGTCACGAACTGACAAATAGCAGGAGAAGGTTTCTCACCGGGGCTATCCGAAGGGCTGGGAAGAAAATTTAGCAAGCAAGCGTTCCGGCCAACTGTGGCCGTGCTTCCATCCGAAATCCACAACCAGGAGAAACCATATGAAACATTCCGCCAGTAAAGTTCGTCGCGTTCTTTCCTCTCTACTGTTGCTCTTTGCGTTTGCCATTCCGGCATTCGCGCAAGCGCCGACCGCCACGATTCGCGGCATCGTCAGCGACCCGTCGAAGGCGATCATCTCCGGCGCCAAAGTCGTCGCCGCCAACAAAGGCACCGGCGCCGAGCGCAACGCCACAACCAACTCCGCCGGCGAGTTTCAGTTCAGCGCCCTTCCTCCCGGCGAATACGAGATCAAAGTCACGATGCAGGGCTTCAAGTCGGAGCTTCGCCCGTTGACGCTGCAGGTGGGTGAAAACCTGACCGTGGATTTCGATCTCGAAATCGGACAGACCAGCGAAACTGTGGTCGTCACGGGCGAGACCCCGGCCATCAACACCACCGATTACAAGATTGACGGCGTGGTCAACCGCAAGCAGATTGACAACCTGCCGCTCAACGGCCGCAACTTCCTGCAACTCGCGCTGCTCGAACCGGGCGTGAGCGTGGCCTCGACCGATAATCCCGGTTCTTCGCCAAACAACTTCTTCCGCGTCTCGATCGCGGGCGCCAATCAAAACCAGACGGTCATCACAGTGGACGGCGCCTCGATCAATGACCGAGTGACCGGCGGCACCTCGCAGAACTTCTCGCAGGAGTCTGTGCAGGAGTTCCAGATCTCGACCTTCAACTTCGATCCCTCGACCACGGTCACCAGCGTCGGCTCGGTCAACGTCGTCTCGCGCAGCGGCGGGAACGATTTTCACGGGTCAGCGTTCATCTACTACCGCGATCACAACATCGCGGCCTACCCGCTGCTGACGCGCGACGCGCGCCGGTTTACCAATAAAGCCTTCGACGATCCGTTCTTCGCACGCCGGCAGATGGGTGGCTCGATTGGCGGCCCCGTCAGGAAGGACAAACTCTTCTTCTTCTTCAACGGCGAGTACAGCAACCAGGACAGCATCGTGCTGGTCAACAACAACCATCCGATCTGGTCGAAATTCGACGGCCCGCAACCGCAACCGCTCACCTTCAAGCAGACGAACCTCAGGATTGATTACAAAGCGACCGAAAAGCACAGCGCCTTCCTGCGCTTTTCAACCGACAACAATCACTTCGCCAACGCGGACGGCACCACCATGCCTTCATACTGGGTGCCGACGCGCAACGTCTCGACGCAGATACTCGGCGGTTTGACCTCGATCTTCTCGCCGAAGCTGGTCAACGATCTGCGTTACTCCTACGGCTACTACAGCGGGCGGCTGAGAATCCCGACCACGGAAGATTGCCGCGACCCGGTGGCCTGCATCGGCCTGGGCGGGCCACAGATTTTGCTGACCACCGCGCCGCAATTCATCATCGGCAACAACGTCAACGTGCCGCAGAACCGCGTGCTGCGCACCTACCAGTTGACCGACACATTGAGCTGGCAAAAAAGCTCACACCGGCTGCGCGTCGGCGGCGAGTGGACTCATTTCTACGGCCAGGGAAGCTGGGCGTTCCTGGAGCCGGCGTTGTACGTGCTCTACGACCCGATTCACCTGCTCTTGCTCATCCAGGGCACGGGCGGCGCGAACTCGCCGGTGCTGCCGCTCTACAACGCGCTGCCCGCGAGCGTGAGGTTGAATGCCACGGGGACAGCGCCGCTCAATTCCACGCCTCCGACTTACCAGGAGCTACTCCGGCTTCCGCTCTACCAATTCTTTACCGGTATCGGCGATCCGGGGCAGCCACAGCCATTCCGCCAGCCTTCGGCCTCGCGCAATGACCGCTTCCGCTTCTTCTTCGCCGATCAGTGGCGCGTCAACTCGCGCTTCACCCTGAACTACGGCCTCGCCTATTCTTACGAGGACAACCTTCTCAATCACGACCTCGACCGGCCACAGATTCTCTCTGCCCTGCTGGGCGGCGATCTGCGCCCGCCGCAGCATGACAAGAACAACTGGGATCCGAGCTTCGGCTTCGCCTGGGACGTAGCCGGCAACGGCAAGACTGTGATTCGTGGCGGTTCGGGCGTCTATCACGACGCGAACCTCTTCTGGACGCGACTCAACGAACGCGCCTATGTTGGCCCATCGGGCAACGGACGCTCGATCCTGCCGTCCTCGTTCTATGGGCTTGATTTCAGCAACCCGGCGGCGTTTATCGGCAGAATTCTCCAAAATAACGTCGTCACCGGCGCCGGTCTGACCGCGATCCTGCCGACGTTGCGCGCGGCGACGCTGGCGCAGATTGGCAATGGGAAGGACCTCTCGATTCGCGGCGTCGAACTCTTCAAGACCACCGGCAGCCCGGCCTTCGGCGGGATCTTCTCGCCGGACACGGCGAGTCCCTACTCCATCAACGCCAGCTTCGGTGTGCAACGCGAGTTGGCGCAGAACCTGGTCGTCAATGCTGATTTCGTGATGCGCCGCTCGCTCAAATTCGGCGGGCTGCACAACACCATGATCATTGACCGCAATCACTTCGATAGCGTCAGCGGACCGGTCATCCCGCGTTGCACCGCCGCCCAGGCTGCGAATCCAAAGGCGATCTGCTCGACCGGGCCGATTGCCGTCTCGCACAGCGGCGCCAACTACCGCTACACGGGGCTGCACGTCAAAGTGGACAAGCGGTTCTCCAACAACTATCTCTTCGTCGCCTCCTACGCGCTGTCGAAGTACACCGGCTTCAACGGCGTCGCCAATGGCGTAATCAACTTCAACAACTTCTATGAGGGCAACGACTATCAAGGCGCCCACCGCCGCCACCGCTTCACCTTCAGCGGGTTCATTGATCCGCCGAAATATGGCGGCGACAACAAATTCGTGCGCGGGTTGTTGAACGGCTGGCAGCTCGGTTTGATTATGCCGATCGTCAGCTCGCCGCCGCTCGCCAACCTGATCAGCGCCACGGATCTGGACGGCGACGGGATCAACACGCTCATCCTGCCGGGCGGGACCTTCAATGGCTTCGGCAGCCGCTACGGCAAGAGCGAATTGCAGCAGTTCGTGGATCAGTTCAACTCGACGCTCGCGGGCAAGACCACGCCGCGCAACCAGCCGATCCCGCGCATTACGCTGCCGGCGGGCTTCGACAACGGCGACACTTTCGTCGCGACGGACCTGCGGCTGACGCGGAACATCAAGCTTTATGAGCAGGTGCAGTTGCAGTTGATCGGCGAGGTCTTCAACCTCTTCAACGTCTCGAACCTGGCCGGATACGGCGGCACGCTCAACGCGCCCAACTACGGCCTCCCGACTACCCGCGCCGGCGGCGTGTTCGGAACGGGCGGGCCGCGCGCCTTCCAGTTCGCCGCGAGACTGACCTTCTAGCCTGAAGACCGCTGGTGATCGCAAATAAAAAGCCGGTGAGGGGAGCCTCCTCTCACCGGCTCAGATTTGGCTCGATTAGCGGACTGGTCGCCGAGTCCAAACGAGCAAGGCCGAATCTGCAGCAGCCGATCAGGATATGGCCGAGATCAACACGCCCCACGACGCCTTCTTCAAACGTCTGTTCGGCGACCTGGAAGTCGCGGCCGATTTTCTGCGCAATTACCTGCCGGCGGAAATCCTGTCTCGACTCGATCTGGACACGCTCGAGCTTGAGAAGGAGAGCTTCATTGATCCGGAGTTGCGCGAGTCATTCTCCGACCTGCTCTTCAGCGTCAAGACGGTCACGAAGAGCGAGGTCTTCATCTACCTGCTGCTCGAGCACAAGAGCGCGCCCGACGCCTGGGTGGCCTTTCAACTGTTGCGCTACATCGTGCAATTCTGGGAGAGGCTGCGCAGTCAAGGCAGCCAGAGACTGCCGCTGATCATTCCGATTGTCTTTTATCACGGACGGGAACGCTGGAACGTCTCGCGGCATTTGAACGCCCTGGTCGAGCCGGGGATCGCAGAACTGCAAAAATACGCGCTCGATTTCGAGTATCTCCTGCGCGATCTTTCGCCCGGCGGCGGCGAAGAGATCAAAGGTCAGCCGAAGCTGCGCTCCGGGCTGCAGATGCTGCGCTACATCTTCTTCAGCGACGAGCTTCGGCGGAGGTTACGGGAAATCTTCCGTAACCTGCGTGAGATGAGGCTCAATGATGCGTTAGAATGGGCGCGAACGCTGCTGGCCTATTTGTCCGGCACGCGCAAGAAAATCCCAAAGGAGGAATTACAGATGGCCGTACAGGAAGCATTTGACTTGCCAGCGCCGAAAATGGACAGAGATGCCCTCTTTGTTCAACAATTTCTGGCTGAAGGGATTGATCTGGATGTCTGGTTTGAGCGCGCCATCCAGCGCGCAAAGGAGGTTGAAAAGGAGATTGAAAAGGAACGTGAAGCGAGACAGGAAGAGAGGATTCAGATCGGCGAACATAAAGCTTTGTGCTCTCTGACGCTGCGTCAGCTTCAAAGTCTCCTCGGCGAGATCGCCGAAGCGACGCGGGAGAAGATCAAGGCGTTGCCGAACGACAAGCTTGAAGCCCTAGGCGTGGCGTTGCTGGGTTTCACTTCATTCGATGATCTGCGCAAATGGCTGAGCGATCACTCAGATGAAGTTCGGGTCGGGTAGCAAAATCCCATCGGCGGCGGTACAATGCGCGCCGCCTGACCGCTCGGTAAGTTGGTTTGGTGTTCTGTTTCCGATTGTCGTATCACGCATTTATTTAACGGCGAATAAACTCAAAGAGCATTCCTTAAAAAATAGAAGCAAGCTGGGAGATCAAGCTGGGAAACCGGGGTTCTAACGTGAGCCTCCGGCGTTCGCTACACAACGTGGCGGGATCGTCGAGACGGCGCTTCTCGCTAGTGCTTCTCCATCAACTATTGGCCCTCAGGGCCTTTTTCACCCGTCCGTTCCCGGACAATTTTCGGAGGTTGATTATGCGTGTGCGGTTACTGAAGCTATTTGCTCTTTCTCTGCTTATCCTTTTCCTGCCCCATTTGATCCTGGCCCAGGCGACCAACGGCAGCATTCGCGGCGCCATCAGCGATCAAACCGGCGCGATGCTCCCCCAGGCCACCGTCATCGTCAAACATCTTGAGACCAACACCGAGAGAAGAGTCGTGACCAAAGACGAGGGCGCTTTCGTCGTAGACAACCTGCAACCCGGCGAGTATGAGGTCACGGTCGAAGCCCGGGGCTTTCAGAGGCAGTTGAAGCGGGTGACAGTGCTCACCAGCAACAGCGTCGCGTTGGATTTTTCGCTCACCGTCGGCGCCAGCACCGAGACCGTGGTCATCACCGCGGAAGGCGGGCAGGTCAACACCAGCGATTACAAGGTGGACGGCGTGATCACGCGCGAGCGCATCGAGAACCTGCCGCTGAACGGGCGCAGCTTCCTCTCGCTCGCCTCGCTGGAACCGGGCGTGGACGTGGAATTCAACGCCAATCCGGGCGCGGGCGGCGTCAATAACTATTTCCGCGTCTCCATTGCCGGCGCAGGCCAGACATTGACGCGCATTTCGGTGGACGGCGCCAACGTCAACGACCGCATCACCGGCGGCACGGCGCAGAACTTCTCGCAGGAGACCGTGCAGGAGTTCCAGATCACGACCTTCAACTTCGATCTATCGGTCGGCAACACTTCGTCGGGGGCGGTCAACATCGTCTCGCGCACCGGCGGAAACCAGTTTCACGGCAGCGGCTTCTATTTCTTCCGCGACCACAACATCGCGGCCTTCCCGGCGCTGCGCCGTCCGAACGATCCGAGCGCGTTCAATCCGGGCTACAACAATCCCGACCTGCGCCAGCGGCTGGTTGACCCGTTCTTCGCCCGCCGCAACACGGGCGTCAATATGAGCGGCCCCATCAAGCGTGACCGGCTCTTCTTCTTCTCCAATTTCGAGTACACCAATCAGGTGGGCGCGCGGACCATCAGCTTCCCCAATCCGCTCTTCTCCGGGTTCAGCCACGTCGGGCAACTGCCTTTCCGCGGCAAGCTCTTCAACACGCGGCTGGATTACAAGCTGAACAACAAGCACAGCGCCTACCTGCGCTACAGCCAGGACAACAACACCAATCTGTCCGGCGGCGACAACCTGGAGTCCACCTGGACTTCCAGCCGCAACTACGCCTGGCAAGCCAACCTGGGCGTGACCAGCATCCTCAATTCGCGCCTGGTGAATGAATTTCGGTATTCCTACTCGTACTTCAGCAACCAACTGCGTCCGCCCGATGAGAACGAGTGCAGCAGCCCGCTCTACTGCTTCAACCTGAACGGGCCGCGCATCGGCGGCTTCGGGCTGACCATCGGCAATGACAACAACGTCACCCAACATCGCATCCTGCGCACCTATCAGTTGAATGAAAACGTCTACTGGCAGAAGGGCGCCCACCGCATCCGCTTCGGCGGCAATTGGGAGCATTTCTACGGTCACGGAAGTTGGGCGCGCATCTACCAGGGCACTTTCAATCTCTTCAACCCGGAGACGCTGCAGACGCAGAATCCAACGTTGTACGCCGCCTTGCCCGCAACGCTGCGCACGACCACGGCGGGGCTTCCGACCTTTGCCGACATTTTGAGGCTCCCGGTCAACGGCTCTCTCTCGGTCAGCGTGGGAGACGCAAAGCAACCGCCGGCTTATCGAGGCAAGGAAGCCGCGCGCAACGACGCTTACCGCCTCTACTTTCAGGACACCTGGCAGGTCAGGCCGAAGTTCAGTTTCAGCTACGGCGTCGCGTGGTCTTTCGATGACAACCTCATCAGTCACGACCTGGACAAGCCGGAGTACCTGCGGCCGGTCCTCGGCGGGCCGAACGCGGATTTGAGGCCGACGCGGCAGGACTACAACAATTTTCAGCCGTCCATTGGCTTTGCCTGGACGCTCGACAGGAGCAACAAGACTGTCATCCGCGGAGGATCGGGGGTTTATCACGCTTCGCCCAACTCGATTTATACCCGGCTGGGCGAGCGCGGATTCCTCGGCCCGGCGGGCAATGGCCTGGTGGCGTTCAATTCCCAATTGGTGACCAATCCGTTTGCGGGTACCCCCACTCCCGGATCAACCGTCGTTCAGCCGGCGACGTTGAACTTTACGCAGCCGACCTCTTTCACCGGCCAGAATGCCATAACTTTGATTCCGAGCGTCAGAGGCGCCCTGCTCTCAAGGTGGGGAACCGGGCAGGACCTCTCGATTCGTGGCGTCGAGGTCACCAAGCAAGCGCTCGGAGCTGCGGGCGAAGGCATCTTCATGAGTGACAACACCACGGGTTATACCTTCCACGTGACCGCCGGTGTGCAGCGCGAGCTCATGCGGAATATGATCCTGTCGGCTGATTTCGTGATGCGGCGCGGCGTCCATTTCGGCGGCACCGAAGCGGTGTTCGGGATGGATCTCAATCGCGCCCAACGGCCCAGGGTGGCGGCTATCGATCCCATTACTCAGGTCGTGACCTTGAACCCCTTGATGAATCCGATCATCCCTTTCTGCCTCAACAACACCCAGTTGAACGATCCCAAATTCCAATGCTCATCGGGCGCCATTCTTGGCTTCTGGTCCGGGGTCAACACCCGCTATACCGGATTGCTGATGAAACTCGATAAGCGGTTCTCGGGCGGTTGGCAGCTCACCAGCTCCTATGCTCTCTCGCGCTACGTCTCAGACCTCAATGTCGGCATTGGTCAAACCACAACGGATAATCTCTACGAGACCTCGGGGATCAACGGCGGCGACCGGACCCACCGGTTAACCTTCAGCGGTTTTTATGAGTTCCCGGCTTACAAAGGTGACAACCTTTTGCTGCGCGGGTTGGCCAATAGCTGGCAGATCGGGTTGATTTCAGACGCGCGGAGCGCGCCTCCTATCAACGCGACGCTGGGGCTGGATGTGGATGGCGACGGCGTCTCGCGGATCACGCTGCCGGGAATTCCGTGGAATGGTTTCGGACGCGGCCAGAGCGCCGACGACATCCGCAAGGCGGTGGCAGCCTACAACGCCGATGTCATTGCGAAGGCAAAACCCGTCCCGGCCAACGCCACCGCCGCGCAGATCGCTCAATGCACGCTGTTTGTTGACGGCGTGCGGATGTGCGGGTTCAGAACTCCGCTGAACCAGGTGATGCCGCTCGTCAAGTTGCCCGACAACTTCTCGAACGGCGATCCGTTCTTCTCGCAAGACATCCGGCTGACTCGGTACATCAGGATCGGTGACAAGGTGCGGATTTCGCTGATCGCCGAGGCGTTCAACGTCTTCAACATCGCCAACCTGACCAGTTTCGGCGGCGGGTTGAATGCGCTGGCGGCGCCGGGGCAGGTTCAGCAGGCGACTTTCGGACAACCCGGCGACCGGGTCAATCAGATTTTCGGCACGGGTGGGCCGCGGGCGTTCCAGTTTGCGGCGCGGATTTCGTTCTGATCCGATGATGGCCGCCATCACAGCACTGCGAGCGGAAGCGACCGTCGCCTCCGCTCGCAGCGCTGCGTTAATGTTTTCGTGGTAGTCGTGCGGAAGCCGGGATCGCTGCTGTTGATTCTGCTCTGGCTGGCGCTCCCGCTCGTCAATTCAACCGATGGTTTCCGTTCCGAGCGGATCAATCTGTATACCAGCTTGTCTCGCAAAGTGACGATGGCCGAAGTCACAAAGCTCAACCCGCAACCCCGCGCAGTTCGCGCCGATGACATCATTGCCGGGATCAAACGCCAGATGGGCGATCAATTGATCTCCGCGATTTACTGCGACCGCATCTGCGCCGCCCGCACGCGCAGTTATCAGCTCAACGCCCCAGCGAAGAAGGTCGAGGTCGAAGTGATGCACACGCTGTTGGGCGTTGAATTGAAAATCGGCAAGCGCCGATTGCTGTGTCCCGATCTGGCCACGGCGAGGTATCTCTCGGTCTTTGCGCGATTGGGCGTGGCGGAAGTCGCCGTGCCCTACGACATCACGCAAATTTCGCGGTTGGCCGACGATCTGGAATCGTCGTGGTATCGAATGCTGATGCTGATCGAGCATCTGGCCGCCGGGCGCAGCCAGTGGTTGCGCAATCGCGTTCGCGCGATCCTGGTTGCGGATCAACGCAACGAAATCGCCGCGTCAGGCGCAGGCCCGGCCATCCCGCAATTCAATCAGAACACGAAGCAGAGAGGGGCGAAGTCTTGATGGAAGGCCGGAAGACGGGTTGCGGTAGATCGCAGTCAGCGGATGACGGATAATCAGCTCCGGTTATGAACCAGGAATCAACCAAGCAATCGAAGCCTCTCGTCGCGGTGATTATGGGCAGCAGATCCGATTGGGAGACGATGCGCCACGCCGATGAAATCCTGACCCAATTCGATGTGCCGCACGAATGCCGCATCGTCTCGGCCCATCGCACGCCCACGTGGATGGCCGAATTCGCCGCGAACGCTGAAGGCCGCGGCATCGAAGTGATCATCGCCGGAGCGGGCGGCGCGGCGCATCTGCCGGGAATGGTTGCGGCGCAAACTTTGATTCCAGTGCTCGGCGTGCCGGTCGAAAGCCGCGCGCTCAAAGGCGTGGATTCGCTGCTTTCGATTGTGCAGATGCCGGGCGGAATTCCGGTCGGGACGCTGGCCATCGGCAAAACGGGCGCGACCAATGCGGCGTTGCTGGCCGTGGCGATACTGGCGAACACGAGACCTGAGTTGCGCGAGAAGCTGCGGAAGTTCAGGGAAGAGCAGACGGCGAAGGTGATGAGCGACACGCTCGCGTGAGGCGCGAAGCAACCCAGACGCAAGACACAAAGGGCGCAGGCCAGAACCGAGGATCGAATCCGGCCTGCGCCTTTTGTGGTGTGTGGGGGTCGAGCCGCGCTGATTGGCCGAAACGACGCGACCACCGGAACTGAACGCGCTGCCGGCACCCGCTGGCAGCACGCCGTCGGGCACCGAAGGTGTGAGGTGGGTATTGCCCTTCGGCGTGCAGGTGAGGGGGTTGCCGCTCAGCGTGCATTCGAGCCTGACGGAGTTCGAGCGTGTGAAGACGCCTCCGACCGCGAGCACAGTGAACGGCGCAGCGGGTGATGGTAAGTCGTTTTGACGGCAGGGTTGACCCCTGACCGTCACGGTCAAAGTTGTGATTTGATCAACTCACAGTTCGGTGAGTCGCCAGTGAGCGTGGGCAGAGTGTGATGCGCCAACAAATCAGCCAGTGCTTGAACAGATTGCCGATGCCGGTCGGAATGGAAGGGGTCGCACTGAACAATGTGATTGGCGGCGTCAATCAAGCGGTTTCCAAAATGCACCCCGATACTGTTGAAGGTAACAAATGATCGTGAGGATCAACCGCTCAATGACGGCGCGCAGTATAGCCCAACGAGGATTGCGCGGCAACGAATATTGCGAATTATTTTTCGGCCTGTGCAATTTTCAAGGCGGCGTGGTTTAATGCGGCTCCCGGTTTCGTCACGAAAGCGTGAGCCTTCGGCATTTCAACATCGTCCATAGACCAGGAAGGCAATCGTGAATTCTTCTCGACCGATCCTGCCCGGTTCAACCATCGGCGTTTTAGGCAGCGGCCAGCTTGGCCGGATGTTCACCATCGCCGCGCGCCGGATGGGCTATCGCGTGCACACGTTCTCGCCCGAAACCGATACGCCGACGGGTCAGGTGGCTGACGTCGAGATCAAGGCGCAGTATGACGACCTCAACGCCGTTCGCAGCTTCGCCGGCGCAGTCAACGTCGTGACCTTCGAGTTCGAGAACGTTCCGGCGGCGACTGCCGAAGCCGCCGCCGAATGCACGCCTGTCAGACCCAGCGGTTCCATCCTGCACACAACGCAGAATCGGCTGCGCGAGAAGACGTTCCTCCGCGATCACGGTTTTCCGGTCACGCCGTTTCTGGCCGTGAACTCGCGCGAAGATTTGATGGCAGGCTTGAGCCGGTTCGGCTGTCCGGCGATTTTGAAGACCGCCGCCTTCGGCTACGATGGCAAAGGCCAGGCGAAGATCGCAAGCGCAGACCGAGCGGAGGCCGCGCTGCAATCGGCCGGCCATCAGGAGATGATCCTCGAAGCCTTCGTTGATTTCGCCTGCGAATTGTCGGTCATCGGCGCGCGCGGGCTTGATCGGTCGTTCGCGCACTGGGGCGCGATTCAAAACGAGCATCGCCACCGCATCCTGGATGTTTCAATCGCCCCGGCTGAGCTGCCGCCCGAGATCACGCGCGAAGCAATCGAGATCGCCCGCGCCGTGCTGGAACAGCTTGATGTCGTAGGCGTGCTGTGCGTCGAATTCTTTCTGACCACTGACGGCAACCTCTTGATCAACGAATTAGCGCCGCGCCCGCACAATTCCGGCCATCTGACCTTCGACGCCTGTGTGACCAGCCAGTTCGAGCAGCAACTGCGCGCGGTTTGCGGATTGCCGCTCGGATCAACCGAACTCTTGCGGCCAGCAGCGATGGCCAATCTGCTCGGCGATTTGTGGCAGGGCGGAGAGCCGAACTGGGCTGCCGCCTGCGCGTTTCCGAACGTCAAGCTGCATCTTTACGGCAAGCTCGCGCCGAAGCCGGGGCGCAAGATGGGGCATTTGACCGCGATGGCCGAGAGCGCAGCGGAAGCCGCAAAGCTTGTGTGCGCGGCCCGCGCGGCTTTGAACTGACCTGTAGTTTGAATCATCAGGGATTGCTATTGTGGATGTTGTCTTTTCAATCGAGGGAGTTCCGATACGTCTCACTGCCGAGCGATGGTTTCACATCGTCGAAACCCACGACGATCTGGCGGGATTTTACGATGAGGTTTTGGAGACAGTCGCAAACCCTGATATAGTCCTTCCTGGACATCGTGGTTCGTTGATTGCGGTTCGCGGTTATGGGCGAAAACGCTATTTGGCGGTGATCTACAAGCAGATTTCCCGTGAAGACGGATTTATCATCACCGCTTACTCCACGAGCAAAATTGACCGCAAAAAAGCGATATGGAAAAAAAATTAAGCCAAAGAATCTTGGGCTCGGTCTTCGAGGCCATTCCCCTGTTCACGAGCTTCCCGGTGAAGCGATTCTGGGTTGATTACGATCAAGAAGTTGACGTGCTCTACCTCAGCTTCGCTCGTCCGCAGAAAGCAACCGACACGGAGATGGTTGATGATGGAATTCTGCTGCGTTATTGCGGCAAGCGGCTTGTTGGAGTCACTATCCTCGACGCGTCAACACGCGGCTGATTGATTTTACAAGCAGACTCACGCCCGACTCACAGAGCGCGCGCCAATCTTTTCGCCGTAACGCACAATCGTCTCGATGCCTCTGGCCGAATGCTCCGCGATGTCGGCATCAATCTTCGCCACGCCAGGGCGGGTGAGCAGGATCACCGTCGAACCGCCGAACTCGAAATAACCTTTCTCCTCGCCGCGTTTGAAGCGCCCGCCTCGCGGATGGTTTTGAACGATGCGGCCCACGCCCGTAGCGCCCACGTCAACGTGGAGCACTTCGCCGAAGTTCGCGGTCCTGAGAACGCAATACTCGCGGCGGTTTTCAGTGAACACGGCCTTCATCCTCGCGAGCGACAGCGGGTGCACGCTGCGGTAAAGACCGTTGATCACTTCGACTGGTGACTGCTCGCAATCGTCCACGTAGCAGAAGCGGTGGTAATCAGCCGGCGCCAGCCGGAAGATCAGGCACTGCCCGCCGATGTAACTTGCGGCGATCTTTTCGTCGCCGATTAATTCGGCGACCGCCAACGATCTGGCCTTCACCGGACAGACCTCGCCCTCGCGGATCGGATAGACAGACAACCGGCAATCGGCGATTGAGATCAGGCTCTGCGGATTGCGGTCAATCGGACGAGCTTCGGGTTTCAGCCTGCGGATGAAAAACTCGTTGAACGAATTGAACGATTCGATGGGACGTTTGAGCTCGGCGACATCAATGCCGAAGGTTTCGATGAACCTGTTGATTTTCGACTTCGATCCGGCGCGATGTTGGAGCCGCGCGTAAATTTCGGTGGCCCAGCGGTGTTTCAGAATCAGCTCGGTGATCAGGAAACCCAGCCGTGATCCGTAAAAGAACTTCATCGCGCCTTTTTCAAAGACGGTCTCTTCTTCGATTGATCCGGTTTTGCGGTGGTAGAGCAGAATCGGCGTCATAATCAATGCCCACAATCAATCGCCGGCGCGCGAAGCATACTTGATAGCGCGATTCCGCCGCAACAAATTCGCTTGTCGGTCAAGAGGGGAACGAAAGAACCTCGCCTTTGCAAAAACAGAGGTCGGTGATTATCATCTCGGCTTGCTTCCACACTGGTAAACGTCTAACAGGAGAACAATGGCCGAAACATTTGATGTTACAGTCATCGGCGCGGGGCCGGGAGGTTATGTGGCGGCCATCCGCGCCGCCCAAGTCGGTTTGAAAACAGCGATCATCGAAAAAGACAAAGACCTCGGCGGCACGTGTCTGCTGCGCGGCTGCATTCCCACCAAAGAGTTGCTCCACGCCGCTTCCGTTTACGATCTCATCTCCGATCCAACTGAATTCGGCGTCAGCGTCGAAGGTTTCAAGCTCCACTTCGACAAGGTGATGGCGCGTAAGAACAAAGTCGTAGGCAAGCTCGCGGGCGGCGTCGCGTTTCTGATGAAGAAGCACAAGATCACCGTCTTCAAAGGCACGGGCAAGCTCGAAGGCAAAGGCCGGGTGGCGGTGAGCGACGCGGGCGGCATTAAACGCGAAGTGCCCACGAAGAACGTGATCATTGCGACGGGGTCGGCGCCGCGATTGCTGCCCGGAATGCAAATCCAATCGCCGCGCGTCGTGACCAGCGACGAGCTGCTCGATTTCGATCACGTGCCGAAGTCAATGGTCGTGCTGGGCGCGGGCGCGGTCGGCGTCGAATTCGCTTCGGTCTTCAAACGTTTCGGTTCCGAGGTCACGATCATCGAAATGCTGCCGCGCCTCGTGCCGATTGAAGACGAAGAGGTCTCGGCGGAATTGCAGCGCGCTTTCCGCAAACGCGGCATCAACTCAATGATCAACGCGCGGTTCGAATCGGTGAAGGTCAACGAGAACGACGTTGAGATCACGTACTCCGCCGCCGACGGCAAGCAGGGAACGATCACGGCTGAGACATTGCTGGTCGCGGTCGGACGCCGGCCTTACACCGACGGTCTCGGGTTAGAGAACACGAAATGTGAAGTTGATCGCGGCTACATCAAGGTTGACGAATACATGCGCACCGCCGAGCCGAACGTTTACGCCATCGGCGACGTTGCGCCCACACCGTGGCTGGCGCACGTGGCGTCGAAGGAAGGCTGCCTGGCGGCGGAGCACATCGCGGGGCGCAATCCGCAGCCGATCAATTACGACCGCGTGCCCAATTGCACCTACTGTGAGCCTGAGATCGGCAGCGTCGGTTTGAGCGAAGCCAAAGCGAAAGAGAGAGGCCACGAGGTCAAGGTCGGCAAGTTTCCGTTTTCGGCTCTGGGCAAAGCGATGATCCTGGGCGAGACCGAAGGCTTCGTCAAAGTCGTGACCGACGCGAAATACGACGAAGTGCTCGGAGTTCACATCATCGGCCCGCACGCGACCGACCTGTTGGCTGAAGCCTGCGTGGCGATGGGGTTGGAAGCGACGGCTGAAGAGTTGGGTCACATTATGCACGCGCACCCGACGCTGTCCGAAGCCGTGATGGAGGCGGCGGAGGCTGTGCACGGAATGGCGACGAGCATCTGACCTTTCGGTGGAGGTAACAGCAATGAGCGTGAAGACAGTCAAAGCGAAAAGGAAAAAGGGAACGGCCGCCGCGAAGCGGAAGCGGACGAAGGCGCAAAACGCTGCGGGCTTCGAGTCCCTCTTGACAAAAATCGTAAACGATCCGGATGCGCCGCAGATCGCTAAAGAGTTGGCGGCTCTCAGGCTGGAGCGCGATAAAAGTGGGGAACCGTATCTGACGATCGAGCAAATCATGGCGGAACTGGAGCGGGATTGATGGCGACTCTCACTTATCTCGATACAAGTTGCCTGATTGCCGCGGCGGACGCTGAGGCGCAACGGGCCTGGAAAGTCTTTGCTCTGTTAGGTGACACGCGAAGATCCTTTGTCTATAGCCCCTTCACGACGCTCGAAACACTCTCGCTGGCAATCTACTATCGCAAATCGGTCCGGGAGCAATTCTTTCGCAGCTACATCAATCGCTGCCTGTTCGTCTGCGACAACCTGACCGAGGTTTTGAACGAGGCGGGCCGGCAGGCTGAGAAATACGGCATCGTGGGAATTGATGCGTGTCACATCGCGGCGGCAATCGTCAGCACGGCTGGCGAGTTTTACACGTTCGAGAAACCGACCAAGCCGATGTTCCGCACGAAAGAAGTGAAAGTGATTTCGCTGCTCTGATTTCAAGTGAGCGATAAAACGAAAAGCAAATAACAGGAGAGAAGAATGGCTACGGATGTCTTGATGCCCCAGATGGGCGAATCCATTGCTGAGGGGACGATAGTCAAATGGTTGAAGAAGGTCGGCGACCCAGTTCAGCGCGACGAGCCGCTGCTGGAGATTTCGACCGACAAAGTTGACGCGGAAATCCCGGCGCCGGCAGCCGGCGTGCTGCTTGAAATTCTGGCGAAAGAAGGCGAGACCGTCGCGGTCAACGCCGTGATCGCGCGATTGGGCGAAGCGGGCGCCGCCAGCGCAACCTCGCCTGCCGCTGCCGCCGCTGCTCCAGCGCCTGCTCCAGCGCCTGCTGCTCCGGTTGCTGCACCGCCCACGCCTGCTGTGGCTCTGGCGAGGGCGACCGCCGCCGACGGGGACGGAAGGAAGGTTCGTTCATCGCCGCTGGTTCGCAACATCGCGCGTGAACACGGCGTCAACCTGGAAGATGTCACCGGCACCGGGCTGGGCGGGCGTGTGACCAAAGACGACATTCTCAATTTCATCGAACAGCGCAAAGGCGCGCCTGCTCCGGCGATTGCGCCTGCCGCTCCTCTCGCGCCCGTTGCTCCTGCGCCCGCGCCTCAAGCTCCCGCATACGCCGCCGGCGAACGCATCAGCATCGAGCCGTTGAGCGTGATGCGCCGCAAGATCGCCGAGCATATGGTGATGAGTCGCCGCACAGCGGCGCACGTCACCACGTTCTTCGAAGTTGATTTCACGAACATCGCTCGCTTGCGCGACCGCGAGAAGAAGCAGTTCGAAGCGCAGAACGGCGTGAAGCTCACCTTCATGCCGTTCATCATCAAAGCCGCGATTGACGCTCTGCGCGCATTCCCGGTGGTCAACGCCTCGCTCGACGGCGACAACATCGTTTACAAACACGACGTCAACATCGGGATGGCGGTCGCCCTCGACTGGGGATTGATTGTGCCGGTCATCAAGCACGCCGATGCGCTGAGCATTCTCGGTTTGGCTCGTGCGACACAGGACCTGGCCACGCGCGCGCGCAACAAACAGCTCAAACCCGATGAAGTTTCAGGCGGCACATTCTCGATCACCAACTTCGGCCTGTACGGCGGGTTGACCGGGACGCCGATCATCAATCAACCGCAGGTGGCGATCCTCGGCGTCGGCGGCATACGTAAACGCGCATGGGTGGTCGAGACCGAAGACGGCGATGCGATTGCGGTTCGTCACATCGGCGTATTGAGCCTGTCGTTCGATCACCGGCTGGTTGACGGCGCGGTAGCCGATCAGTTTATGGCGCACGTCAAGAAGACGCTGGAGACGACGGATTTTTCAACCTTGATTTGAGTCCCTGGCTCCCCTCGCGCGCAACGTCGAATGAGAATTTGTGAGACGCGATTTCTCGATCTGATCTCTTACGCCGAAGCTCTTGCCTTGCAGGAAGAACTGGTCGAGCGGCGGAAGAACGATGAGATCAACGACACGCTCCTGCTGCTCGAACATCCGCACGTCATCACGCTCGGTCGCGCGGCCAATCGCGCGAACGTTTTAATTGACGACGCGACGCGCGTCCAACTCGGCGTTGAACTGTTTGACACCGGTCGTGGCGGCGACGTGACTTATCACGGCCCAGGTCAACTAGTCGGCTATCCGATCATCAAGCTTTTGCCCGGACGACAAGACGTTCGCCGCTACGTGCGCGACATCCAGCAGGTGTTGGTCCGCGCGGCCCGTGATTTCGGCGTCGAGGCGGAACCGCGCGATGGCGATTACATCGGCGTCTGGGTGGGCGATGAAAAGCTCGCGGCCATTGGCATTCGCATCTCACGCTGGGTGACGATGCACGGGTTCGCGTTCAACGTCACGACCGATCTCGATTACTTTCAATTGATCGTCCCGTGCGGTATTCGCAGTTACGGGGTAACTTCCCTGGAAAAATTGCTGGGCCGTCCTGTCGAGATGAGCGCGGTCGCCCGAAGCGTCACGCGCCACTTCGGTGAAGTCTTCGAGCGGCGGATGGTCGAGGGGCCATAGTCCGTTGTCGGGTGGCGGCAATTACTCGATCACTATTCTTCAGCGAGGCCGGTTGACAATGCCGGCGCAGGCAGGCCGCCGGCTGTGACAGGCTGCGGCTTGAGCAGTTCATAGCCTTCCGAGCGCGCCACGTAAGTGGCGATGGTCAGGTCGCCCACCACGTTGAGCGTCGTGCGGCACATATCGAGGATGCGGTCCACGCCGAGAATGATCGCGATCAGCAGCGGATTGACGTTGATCGAGGCCAGCACCCCGATGATGAAGGGGATCGAACCGGAAGGCACGCCCGCCGTCCCGATCCCACCCAGGATCGCCAGATAGACGACCATCAACTGCTGGCCGAGCGAAAGGTCCACGCCGGCCAGTTGCGCCAGAAACAGCACCGTGACGCCTTCATAGAGCGCCGTCCCATTCTGGTTGGCCGTCGCGCCAATCGTCAGTACGAACCGGTTGATCGCTGGGGGCACCCCCAAGTTCTCTTCCGAGACGCGTAAAGCCGTTGGCAATGTCGCGTTGGAGGAAGAAGTCGAGAAAGCCGTCAGGATGACAGTCTCGATCCGCCGGAAGAATTCGAGCGGCGAAATCCGCGAGAGGAAGTAGATCGATAGCGAGAAGACGCCGAACATGTGCAGCGCCAGCCCAGCCAGGACCGTGACTATAAACCAGGAGAGCGCCTGCAACAGATCAAGCCCGAAGCGCGCGATATTGCTGAAGAGCAGGCAGGCTACGGCATAAGGCGCCAGACGCATGATCAGGGCGATGAGTTTGGCGGTGACTTCATAAACTGCCTGCAAACCGCCGAGCAGCGGCGCGGCGGTCGAGGCCGGAATGAGCGTGGTGGCGATGCCGACCAGCAGCGCGAAGAACATCAGGTGGAGCATGTTCGGCGTCTCACCGGTAGTCTGAGTCGCCGGATTGAAGGGCACGAGAGCGGCCGCCGGGTTGGACGGGACCAGGGTCTTGACCACTTGCATGAGCGGAGAGTCGGGCGCCGCGCCAGTCTTCTTCGCTTCTTCCTCTTTCTTTTTCGCCTCCGAGCCGTAACGCTGTTCGAGCTGCTTCGCCGTCGCCGGGTCAATGCGCTTGCCCGGCCGGATCGTGTTGGCCAGCGCCAGCCCGATCACTACCGAGATCGCCGAAAGCACGAACGTGTAAGCGAAAGATTTCAGGCCGATGCGCCCGAGCTTGCGCACGTCGCCAACCCCCGCCACCCCAACGACCAGTGAGGAGAAGACGAGCGGGATGACGATCATCAACAATAGTCGCAGGAAGAGCGTGCCAATCGGCTCGGTGATGTTGGTGACCACCCACCCGACGCGCGGATGGGCGCCGCCGAGGATAAAGTTGACGGCGAGGCCCGCCACCAGCCCCACCCCCAACCCGATCAGGATGCGCGTATGCAGCGGCATTCCCTTCGGCCGATCCGGGGTCCGGTCGTCCAAGTCCGTGGTCATCTCTCGCTCAAAGGCGTTGGGGTCGAGGGTCGGCTCCGTCGAGCGCTGATCTTTGTGCTCGTCACCCATAGCTATTCCTTACCTGCTTTCGCGTTATGTGTCGTTTGTTCCGGTGAATTACTGCCTGGCCGTCAATAGCCACCGCGTTGATGGCGCGCGATGATAAAGCCGATTACTGAAATTGTAAACCTGGGGCCGCGATCCTGGCGCGCTGCTTGCGCCAATCCGAGCGGCCAATTAAAGTAAGGCTATGAACGGAACGACACCGAGAAGACCCAAGCCGGATTGGTTGAAAGTCCGGCTCAATATGGGCGCCGACTTTCTGGGAGTGCGGCGCCTCGTCAACGAGCTGAGCCTGCACACCGTCTGCCAAGAGGCGCGCTGCCCGAACATTTACGAATGCTGGTCGAACCGCACGGCGACTTTCATGATCGCGGGTGACGTCTGTACGCGGCGCTGCGGTTTTTGCGCGGTCAGCAAAGGCGCGCCGAAACCGCTCGACGCCAGCGAACCGGCGCATGTGGCCGAGGCCGTGCGCAAATTGAATTTGCAGCACGCGGTGATCACCGGCGTCAACCGCGACGACAAAACCGACGGCGGGGCTGCGCATTGGGCGGCGACCATCCGCGCCGTCCGCGCGCTCAATCCGAACTGCAAGGTCGAAGTCCTGATTCCCGATTTTGAAGGCAATGATGAAGCGTTGGATGTGGTGCTCGACGCCGAACCCGACGTCCTCAATCACAACACGGAGACTGTTCCACGGCTTTATCATCGCGTTCGTCCGCACGCGAACTATCACGAATGGACAATGAAATTGCTCGAGCGCGCAGCCGAACGCCGCGACAGAGAGAATCGCGGGATGCTGACGAAATCGGGAATTATGGTTGGGTTGGGCGAAACGACCGAAGAGATCGTCGAGACGATGCGCGACCTGCGCGCGGTTGAATGCGACGTGTTGACCATCGGCCAATACCTGCAACCGTCCGAGCGCCGGCTGCCGGTCGAGAAATACTACACGCCAGCGGAGTTCGCCGAGTTCAAACGCATCGGACTGGAGATAGGGTTTAAGTATGTCGAATCCGGCCCGCTTGTCCGTTCAAGCTACCACGCACACGAACACAAACCGGAGAACGCGCACAAGATCAGCGAGGCGTTGTTTGCCGAACAGGAATTCGCCCAAACCAATCGCCGCGAATTGCGCGTGCTGAACAATCTCAACACATCAGCGGCTGCTGTCGCGCAGTAGTCGAAATCGAAATGGGAGGCCCGTGAATGATTAAGCGAAGCGTTTTAACTCTCACAATTCTTGCATCGTTTCTGTTTGGAGTTTTTGCCGATGACCGCTGGCCCCAATTCCGCGGCCCGCAATCCATCGGCGTCGTCGAAGACCCGGCGCTTCCCGACAAATGGAGCGCGACTGAAAACGTCGCCTGGAAGACCGACATCCCCGGTCTGGGCTGGTCTTCGCCCATCGTCTGGGGAGACAAAATCTTCGTCACTTCGGTCATCAGCGCCGCCGAGATCGAACCGCCGAAGAAAGGTTTGTATTTCGGCGGCGAACGCGGCGTGCCGAAAGACGAGCATCGCTGGATGGTCTATTGCGTTGATTGGAAGACCGGGAAGATTTTGTGGCAGCAGGAAGCGTTTCGCGGCGCGCCGAATACTACGCGCCATCTGAAAAACAGCTACGCTTCCGAGACGCCCGTGACCGACGGCGAGCGCGTTTATGCTTACTTCGGCAATCTGGGTTTGTTCTGCTACGACTTGAAAGGCAAGCTGGTCTGGAAGCAGATGTTCGAACACCGCAAAACCCGATTCGGTTGGGGCACCGCCGCTTCGCCGGTGGTCTACAAAGACCGGCTCTACATCATCAACGATAACGACGAGAAATCGTTCTTCGCCGCCTACGACAAGAAGACCGGCCAGGAAGTGTGGAAGGTTGAGCGCGAGATCGGAACGAACTGGGCTACGCCCTACGTCTGGGAGAACAAGCAGCGGACTGAAATCATCGTGCCGGCGACGAAAGCCGTGCGGTCATACGATCTGAACGGCAAGGTCTTGTGGGAGTTCAAAGGGATGTCGTCAATCGCCATCCCGACCCCGTTCTCGAAGTTCGATCTGCTCTACATCGCGTCGGGTTACGTCGGCGATCAGCGCCGCCCGGTCTATGCGATTCGTCCCGGAGCTTCGGGCGACATCTCGCTCAAACAGGACGAGACGAGCAACGAGTTCATCGCGTGGTATCTGCCGCAGGGCGGGCCGTACAACCCCTCGCCGATTGTTTACGGCGATCACTACTACACGCTCTACGACCGAGGCTTTTTCACCAGCCACGACGCGAAGACGGGCAAAGAGATTTACGGCAAACAGCGCATTGATCCGGCGGCAGGAGCTTTCACGTCGTCGCCGTGGGCTTACAACGGAAGGATCTTCTGTTTGAGCGAAGACGGCGATACGTTCGTCATTCAAGCCGGGGCCGAATACAAGCTGCTCGGCAAGAATTCGCTCGATGAGATGTGTATGGCGACGCCGGCGATTGTGAAGGGGAGTTTGATCATTCGCACCGCGTCGAAGCTTTACCGGATCAGCAAAGGCGGAAAGGTATAGGCTGCGGATTTGACGGATGCGACCGATGCGACGGATCGAGACGGATTCAATCCGTGACAATCCGTCGCATCAGCTCGATCCGTGGCCTATTCGGCTTTGGACGAAGAGACGTTTCCTGCCTTCCTGATGTCGTAGGCAATCGAGACGAACGTTTGCAAATAGACATTCACGAATAACGCGAGCGCCGCGTAAACCGGCAGCGTCAATCCCGCCGCGCCGCTCAGCCACACCGACGCAGCGATCACTCCGGCCAGCACCGCCGCAATCCACCACCGATAGATCACGCGATACCAGAAGACGAAGATGGCGATGAAGCCGAGCACAGCGATGAGTGTGCCCAGGCCGTTCGGCAGTCCCAACTGCATCGCCAGCGAAAAATAGTAGCTCGCAACAATCCCGCGCACGAACTTTTGCAGCGAATAGTAATCCTCGTAGAAGAACGGAAAGAACGCGGCGAGCGTCGCGGCAGCCAGCCATCCGTTTCTTTCACCCACCGGAACGACGAGAGCCGAGGTGAGCGGGTAATGCCAGATCAGAATCAGCCAGATCGGCATGGAGTTGCGAATGTATTTGGCCAATCGCGTTGGTTTGGTCAGCGCCAGATCGGCAACCAGGTAAAGGTAGTAAGCGGCGACGGGAAGCGCGACGCCGAGCCAGTGAGTGCCGAGCGTCCCTCGACGGCTCGCAACCAGGGTTGCGATCAGCGCGGCAATGAGCGGCGCCCATTCGTAGCTGCGCACATGCGAGGGCGGTTGCTGGTACCACTTTTCCAGCGAACCGGCTCCGCGAATAGCCGGGACGAGCGAGCGGTTGATGCTGGCGGCGACACGTTGCATCACCTGCTGGTGAAACTCCCGATTGTCGCGATGCGCCGCGCGCTCCTCTTCGCTCAGGCATATCGGTTTGTGGTAACGGACGACGACCTTCGCCGATTTGGGCAGCAGCTTCCATTTCGGCCACGCGCGCGACGCGCCGCCAATCGTGACCGGCACAATCGGCGCGCCGGTTTCAATCGCCAGCCGCGCCACGCCCGTTCGTAAATCGCCCATCGCCGCCTGATCGGAACGCTGGCCTTCGGGGAAGATGCCCAAAGCGTCGCCGCCTTCGAGCACGCGCAGAGCCTCGCGGAAAGCCGCTTCGCCGCGGCCTTTGCGAATGTCAACGGGGAAAGCGCCGATGGCTTTGATGATCTGGCCGAGCACCGGAACTTTGAAGAGCGCGTCCCAGGCCATAAACCGGATCGTGCGTTTGATCGGCAATCCCACCAGCAGCGGGTCGAGGTAGGACGGATGATTGCCGGCGATGATCACCGCGCCGTCCGCAGGTACGTTTTCGACGCCCTGATGCTCGACCGAGAAAAGCACGCGGAAGAGCGGATAGGCTATGAGCTTGATCAATGAGAAGAGCATAGTTGTCAGCAGGCTTCATTTCGGGTTGCAAAGTCGCGCCGAGCTTGCGCCCGGCGGACGAAATCTTAACACGGCGCGCGAAAAAAGAGATCGCAGCCAGTCGGGGGAACAGCCTCCTGGCGGTTGTTAGCCGGATGGTGGTTTCTTAGTTGACAATCAACCGGTGAAGATGTAGATTGCCGCCCGCAATGGCAAAGAGAGCGAAAATTCCACCGAGCGTGGCCGAGCAGGCGATGGTCAGGTTGATGCGGGTCGGCGACCGGCTGTGGCGCGATTCGGACGAGCGGTTTGCGCGCTGGCATCTGACCGACAATCATTACAACGTGCTGCGAATCCTGAATGGCGCGGACGAGCCGATCTCGCAGGCCGGGATCGGAAGAAAGATGCTTTCATCGCGCGCCAACGTGACGAAGTTGATTGATTTGCTCGAAGAGCGCGGCTTCGTCAAACGGCTGGCGTGCGAAGACCGCCGCGTCAACCTGGTCGAGTTGACCAATGACGGCGCAAAGTTCATCGAGGAGACGGCTTTGGAAGTCGTGGGCTTCGCCGCCGGGACGATGAAGCGGCTGACCCGCGAGGAGCAGAAGACGCTCTTCAGGCTGCTCGGCAAACTGCTCGGCGAATAAAAAATTTTGGCCGGATGGTTTACCGAGAAACAATCAGCCGGTGAACGATATTGCCGGAAGGTCCGTGAGAAGGAATCCGGCTGTTTTGAAGAAAGGGAGATACGTTATGCAAATCATCAGAGCGAAAGACCGGTTCCATCTCGAAAGCGATTGGCTTTCGGCCTATTGGTTGTTCAGCTTCGACCGTTACTACGATCCGGACAATATGTCGTTCGGGCCGCTGCGCGTCTTCAATCACGACACGATCAATGGCGGCGCAGGCTTTCCCACGCATCCGCACCGCGAGATGGAGATCGTCACCTACGTGCTGGAAGGCGCGCTGAAGCACAAAGACAGCACGGGCGGCGCGGGCTTGATCCACGCAGGCGAAGTGCAGCGAATGACCGCAGGCACGGGCGTCGCCCATTCGGAATTCAACGCTTCCGAAACCGAGCCGGTCAGGCTGCTCCAAATGTGGGTGCTCCCCCGTAGCGCCGGTCTGACGCCGTCTTACGAGCAGAAGCAGTTCACGACCGGCGAGCGCATCGGGCGGTTGTTGCCGATTGCATCGGGACAGGGTATGGCCGGCGCAGTGAAGATCAATCAGGACGTGACGTTTTACGTCTCACGTCTGCGCGCGGGCGATCAAATCGCGCACGAATTGAAGCCGGGACGCCGCGCATTCTTCTACGTGATCGAAGGCGAAGTCACGCTCAATGGCGAAACGCTCGACGCAGGCGATCAGGCGCGGATCACAGACGCCGCTCGTCTGGAGATCGCAGGCTCGAGCGCAAGCGAGATCATTTTGATTGACCTGCCTTGAAGACGATAATTACCGCCGTATTCGCGGCTCTTTACGCGGCGCTGTATCCGGCGTGAGAGTCAAACAGGCAACAGCTCAAAAGTATCGAAGGCTTATGGACACACTCAACCTGATCAAACAACGCATCTCGGCGAACAAATTCGATCCGGCTCGGACTCTCTCCGAAGCCGAAATCAAGGAGCTGGTCTCGTATGCGACTCAAGCCCCGTCGTCATACAACATCCAGCACTGGCGCTTCGTGGCGGTGACCAAACCGGAAGACAAGGCGCGGCTGAAGGCCGTGGCCTATCATCAGCAGAAAGTAGAAGACGCCGCCGTGACCTTCATCGTGCTCGGAGACCTGCGCGGTTACGAGAAACTGCCGGAGATTGTCGGGCGAACGCTCGAGGCCGGACTGGTTGATCAGAAGAAGGCCGAAAGCTGGGTGAAGACGGCACGGGCGGGTTACGAAAACAACGAACGCTTCGCGCGCGATGAAGCGATTCGTTCAGGCGCATTGGCGGCGATGACGCTGATGATTGCTGCCGAAGCCCTGGGGTTGGTGAGCGGCCCGATGATCGGCTTCGACCCGGAAGGCGTGAAGCGCGAGTTCAACATCCCGGATCGTTACGTGCCAGTGATGCTGCTGACCGTGGGCCATCCTGCGCCGGGCAATCTGCCGCGCAAGCCGCGCCTGAGCGTTGACGACGTGCTGGCGTTCGACAGGGGACGCGAGTTTTGAAACGAGATGCGGGCTGGTTTCATATTCCAGCTAACAGTATCTGGCGAAAAGAGGATTACGGAGGGATTGAAGCAGTGAAAGCGGCGAGAGCAAACTGCTTTACGAACCGACAGCCACTGCGGTAGCCTGAAGCCTCAGGGCCATATTGGCAAGGGTAGCGCAAACTGTCAGTTTGCGCTGCTCGATCAATCGCTACTTGCTCGAAGCCGTGCGCCTTTTGATGTTGTACGCCTTGGCCGGTCGCTTCGGATTGGAAGCGGCGCAAACTAACAGTTTGCGCTACCCTTGCCGAGACCACTTCGGCATAGCGGAGGACGAGATGGAAATAAGTGAACGCAAGATCGGCAAAATCACGATCATCAAAATTCAAGGCCAGGCGATCATTGATCAGAAGACCGAGCAGTTGTCGTCGCTCGTGCGCGAACGCTTGCAGGCGGGCGAGCGGCTGTTCGTGATCAATCTGGCCGGTTGCTCGCGGATGGACAGCACGGGAATCGGCGAGTTGGTGAAATCGCATAAGCTGGTGGCGGACTGCGAAGGGGTGATGAAGCTGGCCGAAGTTCCGCTGAGTTTACGCGGCCTTTTTATTGTGACCAACCTCGTGGAGGTTCTGGAAATCTACGACCGGGAACAACAGGCCATCAACAGCTTTGGCGCCTGATCTCCTGGGAGCGCACGCATCTTGCGTGCGCTCCCAGGAGATGGAGTTGAACTGATGAAGAAGCTTTCAATCGTTGTCATCATTGCAATCTGTTTGATCTTCGTTCCGGCGCGGCGCGCCGACGAAGGGATGTGGACGTTCGACAACCCTCCGCTCAAACAGTGGAAAGAGAAGTACGGCTTCGAACCTTCGCAGGCCTGGCTCGATCACGTGCGGATGTCCGTCGTGCGTTTGAGCGAAGGCGCTGGTGGCGGAACCGGATCGTTCATTTCGCCAGACGGTCTGGTCTTCACCAACCAGCACGTGGGAGCGGGGCAAGTCGCCAAGCTATCCTCAAACGTGTCTGGGGGCGGGCGCGATCTGGTCAAGGATGGTTTCTATGCCCGCACGCGCGAAGAAGAATTGAAATGCCCCGACCTGGAAGTCAACGTCATGGTCTCTTACGAAGAAGTGACGAAGCGCGTGCAGGGCGCGGTCAAACCCGGAGCTTCGGACAAGGATGCCGCCGGTCAGCGCCGAGCCGCGACGGCTGCGATTGAAAAAGACGAGTCGGCGAAGACCGGGTTGAAGTGCGAGGTTGTGACGCTCTACAACGGTGGAGAGTATTGGCTCTATCGCTTCAAACGATACACGGACGTGCGGCTGGTCTTCTCGCCCGAAGAGCAGATCGCTTATTTCGGCGGCGATTACGACAACTTCACCTTTCCTCGCTACGACCTGGACATCACATTTTTCAGAGTTTACGAGAACGGCCAGCCTGCGAAGATCGAGCATTATTTGAAGTGGGCGTCGAAGGACGTTGCCGAAGGCGAGCTTGTGATCGTGCCCGGATTTCCCGGCTCGACCGCGCGGTTGTTGACCGCCGCGCAGATTCGCTATCACCGCGAGGTCGGCAATCCTTTGCAGATGCAGGTCTGGACTTCGCGCAGCAGCGCATTGAAGCGTTATTCGGCTCGCGGCGCTGAGCAGCAACGACAAGCCTCGCAAGCGATCCGCAGCCTGGAGAATTCGATCAAGCGACTGGTCGGCCAGCAGGCGGGACTCGAAAACCCGTGCAGCTTCAAAAAGAAAGAGGACGAAGAGGCCGCGCTGCGACGTAGCTTAGCGGCGAACGCGGAATGGCAGCAGGCATACGGCGATGCCTGGGCGCAGATCGAAACGGCTTACAAAGCTCTGCCCGCGATGGCGAAGCGGATCGCTTTCTCGAACCTCACCGCGTCGCGCCTGGGAACGATGGCCTCGAACTTCGTGCGCTACGCCGAAGAAATTCGCAAGCCCAACGATCAACGCTACGAGGAGTTCCGCGACAATCGGATCGAAGCGTTGAAGCTCAACCTGCTCTCGCCCGCGCCGATTTACCCCGAAATGGAGGAGGCGATCCTGGCCGCCTGGCTGGAAGAAGGGCAGAAGACTTTGGGCAACGACGACTCGTTCGTTCGCGCGGCAATCGGCAATTCGACGCCAACCGAAGTGGCGAAGCGAGTGGTAGGCGGAACGAAGCTCAACGACCTGGCCTTCCGCAAAGCCTTATTCGAGGGCGGAGCGGACGCGATTGCGAAATCGAACGATCCGCTCGTCGAGCTTGCGCGCAAAATCGAGCCGATCATCCGCGAGCTGCGCGCCTGGAACGAGGAGAAGATTCAGAACGTCGAGACCAGCGCGGGCGCCAGGATCGCCAACGCGCGCTTCGCGGTCTACGGCAAAACGGTCTATCCCGACGCCAACTTCAACCTGCGGATCACCTATGGCACGGTCGCTGGCTACGAAGAGGACACGACGCTCGTGCCGTTCAAGACCACGTTCTTCGGCCTGTACGACCGCGCCAACAGCTTCAACGAGAAGCCGCCGTACCACCTGCCGCCGCGATGGAAAGAGGCGAAGACGGTGATCGAGCTTTCGACGCCGCTCAACTTCGTCTACTCGGCGGACACCATCGGCGGCAATTCCGGCAGCCCCGTCATCAACCGCAACGCCGAGATCGTCGGGATCAACTTCGACAGCAATATCCAGAAGTTGCCGAACCGGTATCTGTACATTGACGAGAGCGAAGGCGCACGGGCAGTGGGCGTGCACGCGGCTGCGGCCATCGAGGCGTTGCAGAAGCTTTACGGCGCGAGCAGGCTGGTCGAAGAGATCAAAGGGAAGTGAGATTGGAGATTGGAGATTGGAGATTGGAGATTGGAGATTGGAGATTGGAGATTGGAGATTGGAGATTGGAGATTGGAGATTGGAGATTGGAGATTGGAGATTGGAGATTGGAGATTGGAGATTGGAGATTGGAGAGCAGAAGCAATCCGGCCAAGACCACTGGCCGTCGTTTCGCGGCGATCACGCTGCGGGCGTGGCTGACGGACAGAACCTGCCTGAAGCTTGGGACCGCGAAAAGGGAACTGCGATCTAATGGAAAACGTCAATTCCAGGTCTGGCTCATTCGAGTCCGATCGTCTGGGACGACAAAATCTTCGTCACCACAGCCATCAGCAGTCGCGGCGCGGCGAAATTCAAACCCGGCTTGTACGGCGACGGCGACGCTTCGGACGACCGCTCGGTTCACCAGTGGAAGGTCTACTGCCTGTTGCGGCCTCCGCGATTGATTGGTTAGTATCGCGTTATGACTCATGGCAAGTTAAACGCTCCGAGAGACGCCAAAGAGCTGGCGTATCTCTACGACTTGTACATCGCGCCCGGTTGGCGCGAGGTTTTCGATCAGATCGTTGACGACGAGATTGAATTGCCGAAGGAAGGAAAGTTTCTCGAAGCCGGGTGCGGATCCGGCGGTTATGCGATTGATCTGGCGATCAGAGGCGGCGCCAGGACCGAAGTCGCCGGGGTTGATCCGAGCCTCGAACGTCTGGCATTGGCGCGCAGCAAAGCCGAAATCAAGAAGATCAATCGCGTGACGTTTCAGCCAGGCTCGCTGTGCGACCTGGATTTCGCCAATGGCGAGTTCGACCTGGTGATCGGCGACGCTTCGATGACGCCGCCATCGGAAATCGGCGCGGTGTTCGCCGAACTCCTGCGGGTGGCGAAGAAGGGCGCGCCGGTGGGGTTGAAGCTGACGACGCGCGGCAGCTTCGATGAATTCTTTTCGATCTACTGGGAGGCGCTCTACAACCTCGAGCTGCTCGAATACGCGCCGCAGCTTGAGAGCTTGATCACGGAGCGATTGACGGTGAGGGACGCTGAACAGATTGCGACTGACGCCGGGCTGCAACGCGTCCGCAGCGTGACGCGCAAAGAGGAATTCGATTACAACAATGGCAATGGATTTTTTGAAGCGCCGTTGATCTGGACGTTCTTTCTCGATGATTGGCTGGCCCTGCTGCCGGATCGGGAGACTCACCCCCGCGTGCAGCAAGAACTGGTCAAAATCATTGATCAGGAACGCCACGAGATGGATTTCGACATCTCGATTAAAGCGACGCTGATCATCGGGCGGAAGTGATTTGCCCATTAGTTTCAGCCAGATAAGCAGGATTTTGTTGACCTGCCGTGACCGCTCAGATAAACTTTCGCCCGTCAGTAAAGGGCTTCCTCACAATTCTGCCCATTTACGATGAAGCCTGACTGATCATGCGAACGCCGGCGGCCCCAAACCGGCAGATCCAATGTCAAGACTTTCGTGCCTACGGCAAATTGCGTAGAGCAGCTCTCTGAAGGTTCCCCTCGCGGGCGTTACGGCGAAAGTTATTGATGCTGAGCCTCGAACTCGTTTTCAAGTTGATTGGATATTCGGTCGCTGTTTTGTCGTTGTCGGACAGCGTCCTGCGCACATTCCTTTTGTGTTTACGCGCAGTCAAGCGGGCGCGGAGGGAAATTACGGAGCCGGAGCCGGGACTGGCAAAAGGATGCGCCATTTTGATCGCTGCGCACGATGAGGCCGGAACGATCGGGCCGGCCGTCGTCGCGCTCAAAGATCAATTGGACGAATGGCCGGGCAGCATTTTGTGGGTCGTGGCTGATCGTTGCACTGACGCGACTGCCGCCGAAGCCGGAGCCGCAGGGGCGCGGGTTGCCGAACGCGCCGATGGCCGTTTGGGCAAAGGCGCTGTGATCGCCTGGTGGCTGCGGAATTATGAAGCCGAGTGGCAATCACGCGCGGCAGTCGTGATCCTCGACGCCGACAGCCGTTTGGCCGTAGGGAGCCTGCGGGCGTTGAGAAGAGCGATGGCGGGCGGCGATGAAGATTCAGTCGCCTTCCAGGCTTTCGTTGCGCCTGACGCGAGCACCAGCTCAGGCCGTCTGGCCGGATGGTCGGAAGTCCTGATGCAGCGCATTGATGACGAAGCGCGGCGCCGGTGCGGCTGGTCGGTTCCGTTGCGCGGAACGGGAATGGCTTTCAGAGGCGAGGTGCTGGCTGAACTCACTCTGCGTTTGCACACGCTGGCGGAGGATTTGGAGTTGGACGTTCTGCTGGCTTCGCAACTGAAGCGGGTCGGATTCGTTCCTGAAGCCGTCGTGCTCGATCCGAAGCCGCAACAATCGGCAGGGGCTTCGCGCCAGCGCGCCAGGTGGTTCCAGGGGCAGATGCAGGTGATTTGCGATTATCGGCGCGAAATCGCCCGAGCGTTGATGAAGGGCGGGCCCGGCGCCTGGTTTTTGCTGCCACCGCTCGTGCTGCGGCCGAAGATTCTTTTCATCGGATTGAGACTATTCTTGCTTCTCATCTCGGCGTTCTTTCCATTCCTGTTCTGGATTGCGCTCGCAGGACTCGCACTGGATGTGATTTACTATCTGGCAGGCGCGGCGATGGTTGACGACCCGCGTCGCTACCTGCTCGATCTGCTCTCATCGCCCCGTTACGCGGCGATGTGGTTTTACAGTTTCGGAATTGCGCTGATCCGGCGCGGCCAGCGCGGCTGGCTGCGCGCCGGAAGGTGAATCGTCATTCGTTTTCTTTACCGTTGGCCAGTCGTCGTCGCAGTTGGATGAGTGCTGGGCGTAAATCTGCATTTCCCGGTTGCTTGCGAAAAAAAATTCCGTCAGCCGGCAAAATGTCGCCGGCAGGATCGTCTATACCAACGGAGAGGGGCCAGAGAACCCCCCCTCGGGAGATTAATGTAGAATGGAGAATGAGAGCTACCGAATTATGCACGACTCCAGTTAAATTCGAGGGCAACCAGTGTCAGGCGGAAATTCGCCGAATGAACAAACGATGATTAGCCAAATGACGAACCCGTACACGGACGAGCAATGAAGATTCTATTTCCATATCTGGCGCGATGGCATTCGGCCAATCGAAGCCGTTACCACCAGCTCCTGACTCATCTCTGCGGCTTCGGCCATCAGGTGCACGTGCTGATGGCGCCGCCGATGGCCATCAACGACATCAGCGCGAATGACATCGTAAACGGCAATGAATCGCTCCCGCGAGAGCTGACCATCGGCGAGCTTTACACTCCTGAGAGATTACACTCGTTCTGGGGAACGCCGATTCGCAGAACGAAGATGCTCAAGAAAGGGTTGGTCTCGCTGACTTCAATCGGCCAGGTCCGCCGCTACATCGAGAAGGAGAAGGTTGACGTTCTGCTCGTCTACAACCTGCCGCAGGCTCCGCTGCTGCACCTGTCGCTTCAATCGGATTGCCGCACGCATTTCGATCTCGCCGATGATCTTGTGGCAATGATGCAGGTCGAAGACAAAGTCCTGGCAAAGACGGGGGTGATGATGATTGCCCGCGCAGTGCAGAAGCATATGATCGCGCGCGCCTCCACCATCAGCGTCGCGTCGAGCGTGCTGCACGAGAAGATCAAACGGCCTGTGCTGATGCTTCCCAACGGCGCCGATGTGGCCGAGCTTGACCGGGCGGATGGCAGCGCGTGGCGCGCTCGCGCCAGCGGCCCGACCGTGGGCTTCGTCGGGGCGTTCGAGTACTGGGTCAATTTCGATCTGGTTCTGGAGGTTGCCAAGCGGCTTCGGCGCGTGAATTTCCTGCTCGTCGGCGGCGGGCGTCAGTTCAAATACCTGGAGAGCCAGATCGTGCGATTCGGCCTGACGAACGTCCATCTGACCGGCGCGGTTGCCTATCAGGACGCGATGAATTATGTCGCGGGGATGGACGTTTGCCTGCTGCCTTTCACGCACGATGCGGTCTCGGACGCATCGTGCCCGCTGAAGCTCTTCGAATACGCGGCATTGAGGAAACCGATTGTCAGCACCAGCATTTGCGAAGTGATGCGCATCGGCAACGGGTGGATTTCGTTCGCCGACGCTGTCGCGACCTTTGCCGACGCCATCGAATCCTTCCTGGTTGACACTCGCGCGGCGGAACGCGCAGGTGAGGCCGGACGCGCAATAGTCAAGCAGCATTATGACTGGTCAAATCTGGCGCGCCGGTTTGAAGACCTGCTGGTCAGCGGCGCAGTGCCGGGCTTCGAGTTGACCGTGGCGCGGCGCACTATGTTGGAGACCCGGAAGTCCGGTTTTGAGCCGACGCCGTAAGCCAGGCAGCTTTGCTTTTGACACAACTGTCCGCGCTGCATTAGCCTTATCCCGCCATTTTTTCCTGATTCTGTTTTCTGATTCTATTTTCTGATTGCTGCAGCTCTGCTGCTTCTGTCGCTCAGCCGGCTCGAAGAGCAGCGGTAATCTTATCCAAAGTGAGGCGCCGGCTTATGAAACGAATACTGATCATTTTGATTCTCGCGTTAGCATATCCGTCCTTGACCCAGGCTTCGGAACAGGATGCTCGCTCGATCTCCGGGAACATCCAGAAGCGCCATCTGCCCTATGGCACTATTCTCGATCCGGTCTTCGCCTCGCCTGCCAGCGATGAGCTAAAGAGCTACGCGCGCGCGGGCGACTCCGCTATTTGGACCGGCCACTATCTGGCGGCCGAAGCCTTCCGTTACCGCGTCACCGGCGAGCCTGAGGCTCTCGATAACGTGAAGGGAGCGCTGGCCGGGTTGCGCGACCTCGTGGACGTGACCGGAACCAGCCTGCTTGCGCGCTGTCTGTTTCCCACCGATTCGCCCTATGCGGACGACATTATTGCGGAAGAGAAGCGGCATGGCATTTACCCGGGCACTCTCAGAGGCAGGAGCTACTACTGGATCGGCAACACCTCGCGCGACCAGTATTCGGGCGTCTTCTTCGGACTGGGCGTGGCCTACAGCGTGGTTGAGAACGCCGAGGTGCGGTCGTCCATCCGCGAGTTGGTCACGCGGATGCTCGAATTTCTGTTGAAGCACAGATGGTTCGTCGTCATGCCCGACGGCTCGATCAGCACCGTCTTCACCGGCCATCCCGATCAGCGACTGGCCTTCCTTCAGGTCGGACGCCTGGTCAATCCCGGACGCTTCAGCAGTGAATACAGCCGCGAGCGGTCACGCTCTTCCGGCCAGGTCTCGGTTCCGATTGCCTTCGACGTGCTCGACGATCACACCTCGTACTTCAAGTTCAACCTCGACACGATCAACCTCTACAACCTGATCAGGCTGGAATCCAATGCCACTTACCGTGCGCGGTACGTCTTTGCCTACAACGTGCTGCGGCGCACGACCGACGATCACGGCAATCCGCATTTCAATCTGGTTGATCGGGCGCTGAAGGGAGCGAACTCGGCGCGAGATGCTGAAACCCGCCGCCTGTTGGATGAATGGCTCAAGCGGCCCCGGCGCGACCAGTTTCTTGATTGGCGGAACGATCCGCGTTACCCGGCCTGCGGCGCAGACAAGGCCTGCCAGCCGATCCCAGTCCCGGATCGCATCCGCACCGATTTCCTGTGGCAGCGCAGCCCCTTTCTGCTCTTCGGCGGCGGGAATGGAACGATCGAAGGAGCGGGTATTGATTACATCCTGCCTTACTGGATGGGAAGGTATTACGGAGTCGTTTCGAGTAAGCCGCAAAGTTCATCGCCCAAAGCACCGACCAAAAAGCGATCGGCAAGATGATGAACGGGAGCAGGATTTATTTCAGATATTGAAGAGACCGTAACCTGGCCAGCGCCCCTGCCAGCAACGGCATAAGCTGATCGGGCGGGATCAATCCGCGCCGGTTGGCCTCTGCCGCAGCCTCTTCGGGCTTCATCCTCATCGCCACCTCCCAGCTTTGCGCTTCGCGCTGATTCAAGCTGTACATCGCGTTCTGCTGCTCGCGCGCCTGCTCGATCCGGCCTTCCTTTTGCAATATCTCGGCATAGGCGGAACGGACGAGGAATGATCGGGGAAACGAAGCCGCGCATTCGCCGAGAATCTGCGAGGCGCGCGACAGATCGCCGGTCTGTTCGTGCGCGAAGGCCAGCAGCACGTGTGCGAAGGGACGGCTGTAGCCGTGGTTCCGGGCGAATTCGACGTGCGGGATGGCCTTCTCGGGCTGTTTCATCAGGAAGAGCAACAGTCCGTAACCCAGACGCGCCCCCGCGTTTTCAGGATCGAGATCGAGCACCTCTTCGTACCTGCGGCGCAATGCCTCATTGCCCGTCGGATTGTCGGGATAGAACTGGAAGTCCAGCGGCAGCGCCTTTGGATTCGTACTGCCTTGCGCCTGCTGGCTGGCGAGGACATTGTAGGAGCGAGCGGCGAACATCAGGCCGCCAATGAGCGAGACGGCGGCGATGACGAGCGCCGCGACCTTCGGCAAAGAGAATGAGGAGTTCTCTTCGCCGGTCTGATTTTGATCCGCTCGGGCGAATGCGAATCCGATGCCGAGCACGCAGGGGAGGATGAAGGCCTGCGGCGTGTAACGCAGCGAGAAGCCGCTGGTGAACGAGCTGATGCCGAATGCTATCAGACCGAGCAGCGCTCCGATCACCGGCGCGTTGTTTTCGTTGCGAACCCGTCGCCACAATTGCCGCGCGACCAGCATCCAGAAGGCGAAGAAGAGCAGCCCCCCGACGATCCCCAGCTCCGCGAAAGTCTCCAGATATTCGTTATGCACCATCGGGCCGCGAATCTCGTCGGAATCTTCAGCCCCGGCGGCGGCGGCAATCTTTGAATATTGCGGATTGGAGGCGAAGTGGCGGCGATAGCTGCCGTACAGGCTCGGATAGCCGGCATTGCCGACTCCGATCAAAGCGTGGCTTTTGCCCATTTCCCAGGCAGTGATCCAACTGCCCAGACGAGTCGTCAATCCGCCCTCGATGGATTGAAGCTGCGTCGCGCCCTCGATGCGGTACGCGATCTCCTGGCGGTAACGGACACCGACCGCTCCGGCCGCCAGAACAAAAAGCGCGGCGGCAACCGCGATTCTAGCTCGGCTTCGCAGCTTGATCAGTTTGAAGATCAGAGCGAACGCGACAGCGATGATGACGACGACGGTTGCGATCAGCGCGCCGCGGCGCAATCCCATCAGCACGGCGATTGCGCCCAATCCCGTGATTGCAAACGAGACGACGGCGAGCCATCTCTTTTCAGTCGTCAGGTAGGTGAGGATTTGCAGCGGCAGCAAGCTGACCAGCAATTCGGCTGTGATGCCGTGGTTGAAGAAGATGCCGCGCCGCTCGCTGCCGAAGACCGCCTGCTCGAAAGGGACGGAAGCCGCGAGGATCAGCGTGATGACGGACAACCAATATTGCAGCCATTCAGCCGAGCGTTGGCGAAGGCAGAACACTCCCGCGGTGAAAAAGATTGCGAAGCCCAGCCAGATGCCCGCGACGCGGACGCCATCGTAAAGCGTTGGCGCCCAGCCCAGTGAAATCACCTGCCACAGGATGAAGGCGGCGAGCGCCGCGACCATCAACAGGTCTTCGCGCCGGAGCTTGAGCCGGCTCTCTTGCGCGCGAAAGATCCGCGCAGACGCGAGTCCGGCGAAGACCGCTGCCGCGCAAGCGAAGACGAGCTCGTTGGTCGCAAGTCCCTGATGACCGAGGGTCGGCGGAATGTAGAAGTTGGGAGTGAGCGCCAGGAACGGGAGCGCGAGAAAAGCGATCTCAACCAGGCCGATGCCTGGTTTTTTAGCTTGCCGTTTGGTTTTGGATTTCATAAGTGAGGGAGGAGATGTGTGACTGTGCCGGTCACTTGCTCTGACTGATTTCACCCGATTGCCGCTTTTCCGATTTTGCCTCGGCAGGTTTGGGTTGATCGGAATTTGCCGGGCGGCGTTTGCGCACGAAGGTCATCGCTTTGGCCGGAACGATGTCCAAAGCCCCGTCACAGGACTCTTTGCTCGCTTTCCCTTTTTTCGTAGCTGTCTTTCCCGCAGCCTGGGTTTGATTTTGCGCAAAGGCGGTCTGACACATCGCAAACATAAGGCCGCCGGCGAATATTGCCGGTAGAGCATTCCAAAATTTCCGCTTCAACATAATCTCACCTGCCTGGTTTGAATTCGTAACCGCTGCGAATCCTCGACTGATCGTCATCGGATTTGAGCGAAACGAATTGTACATCTCAACGGCGGTTTTGAAAAATCGGGATCGAATTCTTGAATTGGACACTGCGCTTACCTATAATGCGCATCCGCTTCAAGCAGGAGCATCGAACACCAACCGGCTTCCGGCGTTCAATTCACTTTGTCTGACATACGCAGATGGCCTCGAATTCAAGCAATCTTCAGTTAGCGACCTGTGAATACTGCGACGGCACGGGCTGGGAGCCGGTGGAGGGCAAAGGCGTTCGCCCCTGCCGATGCCGCCTTGCGCAGCGGTGCAACCATCTGCTGGCCGCGGCGCACATCCCGAAACGTTACGAAAACTGCTCGTTCGACAATTACAACCCTCAAGGCACGCACACGACCGAAGCGTGGCGCTCGCAATACTACGCGATGCGCGATTCCAAACACATCGTTGACGAATACCCGAACATAGATGTCGGACTGTTGTTCCTCGGCCCCTGCGGAACCGGCAAGACGCATCTGGCGACGGCGATCATCAGGTCGTTGATTCTCAAGAAGGGCGTGCCGTGCCTCTTCTACGATTTCCGCGATCTGCTCAAGGAGATTCAGGACAGTTACAATGCCGTTTCGCAAACCACGGAGCTGAGAGTCCTCGAACCGGTCTATGAGGCCGAGGTGCTGGTGCTCGACGAGCTGGGCGCATCGAAACCGACCGATTGGGTTCGGGACACGATGACCCAGATCATCAACACCCGTTACAACGACCGCAAGCTCACCATCGTCACCTCGAACTATCCGGACGAGGCGCAGAGTCCGAACGAAGAGACGCTGACCGACCGCGTGGGCGTCCGTCTGCGCTCGCGCCTGCACGAGATGTGCAAAGCCATCCTGATCAAGGGCGACGATTACCGCGTCAAGCTCAACAACAACCGCGGCCGCAAATCCTGATCGTTTCTCCGAAAATGTCCGACAAACTTCAGTTTGTCGAGGTTCCCGCAGCCTGCCGATTGCCGCAGTCAGCGACAAACTGAAGTTTGTCGGACATCGTGTGCCGCTCTCTGTGACGCTTGAGAAAGCGTCATATCTCGCCTCGTCTGACAGCCGCTTCATACGTACCATCCGCCTCCGCAAGCAAACAGCCGCGTGAAGGCGCGGAAAATCGCAGCGGAGGTTTAACGATGACAATCCCATTGATCGTGTTGTGCGTGGCGGTCGTGATGATCGCGTTTGAAGTCGCCGCTCCCGGACGTTCGTGGCCGGCGGTGGCCGGATGGTTCTGGCGGGTGGCGCTCTTCAACGGCGTGCAGGCCGCGATGGTCTGGCTGGCGGGCGTGGCCTGGGACGGTTGGATGATCGAGCACCGTCTCTGGTCGGCGGACGGTTTAGGCGTCGCGGGCGGAGCAGCGCTGGGCTATCTGGCGATCACTTTCGTCTATTACTGGTGGCATCGTTGGCGTCACGAGGTCGCTTTCCTCTGGCGCTGGTTCCATCAACTGCACCACAGCCCGCAGCGCATTGAAGTCGTCACCAGTTTTTACAAACATCCGTTCGAGCTGCTGGTCAACGGCGTGCTGTCGAGCGCGATCTTATATTTGCTGGTCGGACTCGGCCCGCAAGCAGCGGCGGTCACGGTGCTGATCACGGGGTTGGCCGAGCTTTTCTATCACTGGAACGTGAAGACCCCGTACTGGCTGGGCTTCATCGTGCAGCGACCCGAAAGCCACTGCCTGCACCATCAGGAGGGCGTGCACAGCTTCAACTACTCCGACCTGCCGGTCTGGGACATGCTCTTCGGCACGTTTTGCAACCCGAGCGTGTGGCGTATGCGGTGCGGCTTCGGCGACGACGAGCACCGGGTGTGGGAGATGCTGCGCGGCGTTGACGTGACGAAGAGCGAAGACGCGCAGGCTGAATTGGCGGAGGTGAAGTTATGAAGAAAGCGGCGGCGGTTTTGTTGATCGTCGGTTTGTTGCAGATGAGCGGCGATCTTTTGGGCAGCCCAGCGTTGAAAGGCATCGGCGCGGCCACGGGCTGTTCGCCCGCGCCGAAAGTCTTCACCGTGGTGCGCGGGATGGAGGCTTACTCGACGCAGTTCCATCTCGAATGGACCGACCGCCGCGGCGTCACGCACGAGCGGCAATTGACGCCGGAAATTTACGCGAGAGTTTCCGGGCCGTACAACCGCCGCAATGTTTACGGCGCGGTGTTGGCAGCAGGGCCGGTGCTGGCGACAGATGAACGGCTGGCGCCGATGTTTCACAGCGTGAGCAGCTTTGCGTTGTGCGGCGACGCGCTGCTCGTCGGCGAGCTTGGGATCGAGCCGGCGGAGGTGGTCAGAGTGCGTGTGCGCTACGAACCCGCGCCCGGAAAGAGTATGGGCGATTTGCCGCGAGCACAGGAGGGCGAGGCTTTCCGCGCCGCCGTGCCTGAACATCGCCGCGCCGCATTGCCCGACAGCCTGATCGTGGTGAGGGAAAATGGCGAGCTCTTGAGCCGCTCGGCTGCCGTGCTGCATCTGCTCAGGCGACTCGGCGGCGTGTGGCGGGTAACGGGAATGCTCGCCGGCTGTCTTCCATCCGCTTGGCTCGATCGCGGTTATGACTGTTTGGCGCGCGTCCGCCGTCAATTGTTTCCCGCTCCGTCCTCAGCCTGTCCGTTGATCCCGGCGCAATTGCGCGAGCGTTTCGAGCATTGAGAACACCTCACGCGGAATTACAACGAAAAGACGCTGACCGACCGCGTCGGCGTTCGCCTGCTCTCGCGTCTCAAATCGCAACACCGTTTCAACAAGAGTTGATATTGACTGTCTGTAGGAATAGGCGTATAAGCGGCTCATCCAAAATATTTGACAGGCCGCGCTAGCTTCTACGAACAGCACTAAAAAAGGTCTGTCACCCACGATGTTTGTGGTGATCGCCGATTTAAACAGGCTGGGCTGCTGGGTATTCGATGCAATCGGATGACTAGGTCTTCGGTCATTTCGGAATTGGTTCAAGGTCTTCGTCATCCAACTCTTCTAACTCAACTTTGCTGACCGCGATGGGCGGATGAAATCGCAGCGGTTGCCGCCGCTTCGACCGTAAGTCGTCTTTCTCCCCGTCAGCAAAACCAACTGAGCACATCAACCAACAGGAGGATTCCGCTTATGCGTAGTCTGAAATATTCATTCGTCGCGTTAGCATTGTTGTTGAGCGTTTCGCTCACGGCGCTGGCGCAAACATCAGCCACCGCAACCGTCTCCGGAACCATCACTGATGCGAATGGCGCAGTGCTGGCTGGGGCTGATGTTGAAATGACCGATACGGCCACTAATCAATCACAAAAGCTGGCGACCAACTCGGAAGGGCGGTACTTGTTTCCGACAGTGCTGCCGGGCGTCTACAAGCTCGCGGTGACGGCCAAAGGCTTCCGCCAGGCGGTCGTGACCGCATTAAAGGTAGACGTCGCCAAAGCCTACGAAGTCAACCTCACACTTGAGGTCGGCAACGTGGGCGAAATTGTTGAAGTCACGGCCGGCGTAGCCGCCGAATTGCAGAGGAACGATTCGACGGTGGGCGCCGTGATCGGCGGCGAACAGCTCTTGCGCTTGCCGACCATCAATCGCAGCGCCGCGGCCGTGCTGGCGCAGCAACCGATGGTACAGCCGATTCGCGGCATGGGTGTGCTCGGCGGCGGGCAGGTGGCCGGCGCGCGCAGCGATCAGAGCACCTTCAATCTGGATGGAGCCGATGCGACTGATCTGGTAGCCGGCACCAGCGGCTATACGGCCGGGGCCATTGACTGGGTGGGACCGACGCCGATGATCCCGGTCCCGGCCGAGAGCGTGGAGGAATTGCGTGTGGGCACCACCAACCCCAACGCCACTTTTGGGCGCTCAGCCGGTGGGCAGGTCAACATGGTGACCAAGCGCGGCACAAACGCGATCCACGGCTCCGCCTATTGGTACCACCAGAACGATGCGCTCAACGCGGCCGGTTGGACCAATAAGCGAACGTTGGCGCAAAACGTGACAGATCCGAAGCTGCGCCACAAGATTCAGGAACCTGAATTGAAGGACAATCGCTTCGGCGCTTCATTGGGCGGCCCCATCTGGAAGGACAGGACCTTCCTGTTCGGCCATTATGAAGGGCGGCGTTTCCCGCGCTCAGCCAATATCCTGCGCTTTGTCCCGAGCCAGCAATTACGGCAGGGCATCCTCCGCTTCCGCGACGCCGCCGGCAACGTGGTGAGCTACGATGCCAGGAGCTTCGACCCGCGTGGAAGAGGCATCAGTCCAGTGATGCGCGATTTCTGGAACAAGTTCCCCGATCCGAATGACCTCAGCGTAGGCGATGGGCTGAACAACGTCGGTTTCAGAGCAACCGCCGACAACACGCTGCGGATGGACTTCGGCGTGGCGCGCCTCGACCATATCGTCACCGAAAAATGGCGTCTGGATGCGACCTATCGCTACAGCACACAGAATGTGGCGGACCCGACCCAGGTAGATATTATCGGGCTTACTCCCGGCAGCGCTCGTGGACAGGCGACCACGCTTTCGGCGACGCCGGTAGAACCGCGTTTTGTGAGCGCTAAACTGACCGGGCAATTCAGGCCCACGCTGATCAATGAATTCACCTTCGGTTACGCGCGCAACTGGTGGGCATACAAACGCCAGCGGCCGATCCCGCAACTTTCCGGAACGACGGGAGCTTTATTGGCCGCGCTCGGCACGCTCGATCAGGGCATAGAGGTAGACACTCAACGCGCTCGCAGCCGCATCTGGCGCGACCACGTCTGGCAGTTCGGCGACAATCTGACCTGGGTCAAGCGAGACCATACGCTTCAGTTCGGCGGCACCTGGCGACGCATGCCGGTCTTCCACGAACGCGATGACAAGGTCGTCGGCTCGCTCTCTTCGCTGGTCTACGAGCTCAATGCTCAGACCTCAACCGGTGTGCCGGCCTCGAGCCGTCCTCCGACTTGCGGCGGCGGCGTAACGACCAACTGCATTCAATCGGGCGATGTTGGCCGCTACAACGATCTCTTCGCGTCGGCCCTGGGAATAGTTGATAAGGCGGGCATCCTGATCGCGCGCGATGGCGACTTGAATCCCCTGCCGCTTGGCACGCCGCTGACGATTGACGGTCTGTTCCATGCCGTCGAGTTTTACGGCAACGACGTCTGGCGCATCAGGCCATCGCTGACCGTCAATGCCGGGCTGACCTACTCGGTCCAGACTCCGCCGACCGATAAGAACGGCAAGCAGACGGTGATCATTGACCAGGCGACGAAAAAGCCTGTCACGATCAGAGAATACCTGGCTCAGCGTCTTCAGGCGGGACAGGCGGGACAGGTCTTCAACCCGAACCTGGCTTATGCCCCGATCAGGGATGCAGCCATAGATCGCATCTATCAGACCGATTGGAACAACGCCGGGCCGCGCATCTCGGCTGCCTGGTCCCCGAGCTTCAAAGACGGCTTCCTGGGGACGTTGTTAGGCGATAACAAGTCGGTCTTTCGTGGGGGCTATTCGCTCACCTTCGACCGCGCCAACGGAGTCGCCATCATCATGATCCCCATTCTGGGTGTTGGTTTTGCGCAAACCATCACTTGTCTGGGGCCGAGAACCAACGGGCAATGTCTCCCGGGCAGCGATCCGAGCAATGCATTCCGCATTGGCGTGGATGGATCAACAGTGCCTTTGCCGCCAGTTCCGCCGCGATCCCAGGCTCTGGTGCCCACCTCGCCTTTCGGCGAAACACTCTCCTTCTCGATTGATTCCGAGCTGAAGATCGGCAAGTCGCACAGCCTTGACCTCACCATCCAGCGCGAATTGCCGGGCAATATGCTGATCGAGGTTGGCTATGCCGGGCGCCTGGGGCGCGAGTTGATGCAGAACTTCCAACTCAGCACGGTGCCGATCTTTATGAAAGACTCGGCTTCGGGACAGACCTTTGCGCAGGCCTTCGATGCGCTGGCGACGCAATTGCGCGCCGGTGTATTGCCAGGCGCGGTGACGCCGCAGCCGTGGTTCGAGAATCAACTGAAGGGCGCCGCGCTCTGCGGTACTGGCTCCTGCACAGCCGCGTTGGCGGCTGCCCGGTCAGCTCCCATCCAACAGGGCCAGGTGAATAATCTCTTCACCCTGATCAACCTCAGTCGTCCGGGCGGGCCGATCATCAACACGCAGGTGCTCGACTACCAGGTGCGGGGCAGTGGAGGCCTATCGAATTATCATTCGGCCTTCGTCAGCCTGACCAAGCGGATGTCGCGCGGGCTTACCTTCACGGTCAATTACACCCTCTCGCGGACGCTCGACCAGTACGGGCTTAATCAGGAGTTCATCGGCGTGATGTCAAACAGCTATGACCTGAACGCCGATTACGGCCCGGCGTTGTGGGATCGCACGCACGTCCTCAATGCCAACTGGTACTACGATCTGCCGTTCGGCCAGGGGAAGCGATTGAGCAGTGGCAGCAGCGTGGTGGACAAGATCATCGGCGGCTGGTACACCTCCGGGATCTTCGTCGCCAACAGCGGCCTGCCGTTGACCATCAACCAGCATCCGCAGGCCTTTGGAGGCGACCCGCTCAACTTCTCGCTCACGGCTGGGGCTATTCCAATCGGTAAGCCCGACTTCAGCAACTCGGTGCATTCCACTCCGGGAGTCGGTACCGTGGGTACTAATGCGGATCCGGCTCGCAGAGGCTCAGGGCTGAATTACTTCGGTAATCCGGAGCAAGCCTTCCGCAGCTTCCGCCACATCCTGATCAGTCAGGATACCCGTCACGGGCGCGGCGTGCTGCGCGGCTTCCCGCGTTGGAACATGGACCTCTCAATCGGCAAGAAGACGAACATCACGGAGAAGGTGAAGACAGTCTTCTCCTTCGACATGATCAACGCCTTCAACCGCATCGAATTTGCGGATGCGGTCCCGAGCATCCTCAACCCGGCGGCTTTCGGCGTCATCACCGATCAGTTCGCCGGCCCGCGCGCCATTCAAGTTGGACTCCGCTTCGAGTTCTAACGCCAATCAATTGCACAATCATAGGCGGGGTAGTCACCAGACTACCCCGCCTATTTTGAGTTTGGACCACATGACTCAATTCGCTTTTACTCTTCCAATCACAGGCAGTTCTTAGCTGACTGCTTCCGGTTTTTCTCTCGGAAAGGAGGTCTGCGTGAATCAACAAGCATTTCACACTAGGCATCCTCTTGGCGCGGCGGGCGCCCCAACTGCGTTGCCGGATTCATCAACCACACTATGGCGCCGCATTCTCCGCCTGCTCATTGTCCGGGTAGTGTTAATCACTTCAGCAGTGATCGTTATCTCGATCCATCCGGCGCAAGCGGCCAGCCTGACCGGCGCGTTCGCCTATCAGGACTGTGTGCTCTCTTGCACCGCCTCGGCGCCGGAGACGGGAACCGCCGGCGCCGCCGTCAGCATGAATGCGTCGGCCAATGGCATTTACTGCAACGGATTACCTGAGTTCAGGTGGAACTTCGGCGACGGTTCTCCTGCTTCATCATCACAGAGCCCCTCGCACGCCTACGCCAACCCCGGCGTTTACAACTGGACGATGATGGTCACCCTCGGCTCCGCCACCTGCACGCAGGGCGGGCGGATCACGATCAGCGCGCGCGTCAGCGTGTTGTCGTCTGTCTCGGCGGCCAGTTACAGCGGCGCGCGGCTGGCCGCCGAATCCATTGTCGCGGCCTTTGGTACGAGCCTGGCGACGGCCACCGAGGTCGCCACCACGCTCCCGCTGCCGACCACGCTCGCGGGGACGCGGGTGTTGGTCAAAGACAGCGCCAACGTCGAACGGCAGGCCCCGCTCTTCTTCGTTGCGCCAACGCAAGTCAATTACCTCGTCCCCCAGGGGACGGCTGACGGCCCAGCGACGGTCACGCTCGTCAGCGGAGATAACACTACCTCCGGCGGCAGCCTGCAGATTTCCTCGGTCGCGCCGGGACTCTTCTCGGCCAACGCCAGCGGGCAGGGAGTCGCGGCCGCCGTCGCCTTGCGCATCAAGACCAACGGCACGCAGAGCGTCGAGCCGGTCGCGCGGTTCGATCAGGCGCAAAACCGCTTCGTCTCGGTCCCGATTGATCCGGGCCCTGCGGACGATCAGGTCTTCCTGATCCTGTTCGGCACCGGCATTCGCAATCGAAGCGCGCTCACGGCAGTCACGGCGAGCATCGGCGGCGTCAGCTCGGAAGCTCTCTTTGCCGGGCCGCAGGGCGAATTCGTCGGCTTGGATCAGCTCAATTTGCGCTTGCCGCGGAGCCTCGCGGGAAGAGGCGAAGTAGACATTACGCTGACGGTGGACGGCCAGACGGCGAACCTCGTGCGGATCAACATCCGCTGAGCGCGCGATGGTGTCCGGCGTTACCTGGAGGTGGGCATATGAAAAACAAGCTTTCAATCTGGCTGCTGATCCTCTCGCTGTATTCACTTGCGGCGATGCAGGGCAACGAGTACTGGCATAAGAAGGACTACCAGCAATGGAACGAGCGCGAATGCAAGAAGCTGCTCGAAGACTCGCCCTGGGCCAAAACGTACACCTTGAGCCAGGTTTATGTTACGCCTCTGTCGAGCAACGAGAACGACGCGCAGGCCCGCGCCCGCGAAGACAACCCGCGCCTGACTTATCGCGTGCAGTTTCGTTCGGCGACGCCCATCCGCCAGGCGATGGTCCGCCAGCAGCAACTCGCCCAGAAGTACGACCAGATGCCGGAGGACAAGAAAAAGGCTTTCGACCAGGAGGCCGGGAAATTCCTCGCGGCGAGCTTCGCCGACGCCGTGGTCGTCTACGTCTCGTTCACGACCAACGTGCAGTTCGACGACCGCGACGTGGCGCGCCACTGGCAGACGCAGACCACCGACACGCTCAAAAACTTCACCTACCTGATCGGCCCGAAAGGCGAGAAGGTTCAACTGCAACGCTACACGGTCGCGGACGCCGGGCGCTCGTTCCAACTCGTCTTCCCGCGCCGGCCCGAAGGCCGCCCGCTGGCCGGCCCGCAGGACAAGACGATCAAGCTCGAATTCGTCCACCCGCGCACCACCCGCCAGGGCGAATCGCGCGTGCTGATCGAATTCAGGCTCGACAAGATGACGGTGCAGGGGGAGCCGGTGTTCTAAGCAATGTTGATTCGGTCTCAACATCTGTTCATCATTCCCGCCGCGATCTGCCTGTTGCTTGCGCTATCACTCACGCGCGCAACATCTCAACAACAACCCTCCACCGATCTTTCCGCAGAGCCGCTGGTCAACCTGCTCAGCCTGCTCACCCACCGTGACGACAGACGCCGCCGCGCCGCCTTCCGCGAACTCGACCGCCGCAAAGACCGTCGCGCCGTCCCCGGCCTGATCGAAGTGATGCGGTTGCGAAAGCCGGAACCCGAGGGCGAGATCGAAATCCTGCTGCGGAAACTGACCGGCAGAAATCTCGGCCCCAACTGGACGAAGTGGCACGAGTGGCTGACCTCGCAGGAGAAGGTCGAATTGCCTCCGCAATTCCTGGAATGGAAAGCTGCTCTCTTCCGCATGTTGATTGATCCGGCGTTCGACAAATTCCTCTACGCCGGGGTGCCGCTACGCATCCGCATCGAAGAGATCGTCTGGGGTGGAGTCAAAAAAGACGGCATCCCCGCGCTCACTAACCCGAAGCTGATCGAAGCGGTGAAGGCCGATTACCTGAACGACAGAGACCTGGTCTTCGGCGTCTGGCTCAATGACGACGCGCGAGCCTACCCGCTGCGGATTATGGATTCGCACGAGATGCTGAACGACGTGGTCGGCGGCCAGCCGGTATCGCTCGCCTACTGCACGCTCTGCCGTTCGGGCATCCTGTTCGACACAAAGGTCGGCGGCGGGACGTTCACCTTCGGCTCTTCGGGCTTGCTCTATCGCAGCAACAAGCTGATGTACGACCGCGAGACCGAGAGTCTGTGGATGACGATCCCCGGCGAACCTGTCAGCGGGAAGCTCGCCGACAGCGGGATCAAATTGAAGAGGCTTCCAGTCGTCGTGACGACGTGGCAGGACTGGCGAGAGAAACATCCGGATACTCGCGTGCTCTCGCTCGAGACCGGCTTCGACCGCGATTACCGTCCGGGCGCGGCCTACGGCGAATACTTCGCTTCGCCTGAACTGATGTTCCCCGCGCCGCGACTCGACGACCGGCTCAAGCCGAAGGAAGAGGTCTTCGCCATCATCGTCAACGGCCAGCCGAAAGCCTATGCTTTGAAGAGGCTGCGACAGAACCTCGTGGTCAATGACGAGTTGGGCGGTGAGAAGATTGTCGTCGTCACCGACGCAAAAACCTCGGCGGTGCGGGCATACTTGCGCGGCGAGCATTCGTTCCAATCGCGCAAAGGCGCCAGCGCGATCATCGCCGACGATGCGGTCTGGTCGGTGACCGAATCCGCGCTCCTCAATCAGGCCGATGGCCGAAGTCTGCCGCGACTCAGCGGTCACCTCGCGTATTGGTTCGGCTGGGCGAGCTTCTATCCGCAAACTCAGCTCTACCGGTAGCCTATCTTTGCGCTCCGGTCATCTGCACTTTATGTCAAAAAGTACTTGTCAAAAATCCCCCACTCGAATATGATCCTTCCGTCATGAGTTCAATTCACCCGCTTCGACCTGAACCGCCCGAACCGGAATCCGAACCGCCATCGTTACACGGACGGGCGATGGACAACCTGCGCTTCATCCGCGAGACGATGGAGCGCGCTTCGTCCTTCACCGCCGTGCCCGGATGGGGCGGGGTGGCGATCGGAATGACGGCGCTGATCGCCGCCGCGCTTGCCGCGCGCATCCCCGACGAGCACGAATGGATGTGGGTCTGGGCTTACGAGCTGCCGCTGGCATTGTTCATCGGCGGCTGGACTATGAAACGCAAGGCGAACGTGGCCAAGCTCAAACAACTTTCTGCGCCGGGCCGCAAGTTCACGCTCAGCTTGACGCCGCCGCTGGCGGCCGGGGCTTTGTTGTCGGTGGCGCTGGCGCGGGCTGGCGCATACGACGTGTTGCCCGGAATGTGGCTGCTGCTCTACGGCTCGGGCGTCGTCACCGGCGGCGCGTTTTCGGTCAGAGTCGTTCCGGTGA
>Ga0247727_10001415_pt1 | contig 57134 bp, 46 predicted proteins | sample WisWelCaveWW1625_FD_202498 | JGI IMG/M metagenome (GOLD analysis project Ga0247727, IMG submission 202498) | Biofilm microbial communities from Wishing Well Cave, Virginia, United States - WW16-25 | ecosystem: Environmental > Aquatic > Deep subsurface > Groundwater > Cave microbial mat | place... | reverse complement strand
ACGCCGGTTGCGCTGTGACTACGAACAACTTCTGACGACCAGTGAAACGATGATTCACGTGGCGATGATTCGGCTCATGTTGAAGCGGCTGCACCCGTAATCACACCTTTCAAAACACGCTCTTAGCAGCTTTTGGAGAACGACTTCGATTCGCTCTTTGAGATCGGCGGAATTGCGCTGAAAGAATGCGGCGAGGTCGTACCCGACTACCTCTTTGGCAAATACGTAGGCGCTGTCGAGTGATGTTCCTTTCGTCGTGCCACGAAGCAGCAGCCAGCGAGCGCGTTGGTATCGCTCCGCCACGTCGCCATCAATCTGCGATGAAAGGAGCAGCACCACCGGCAGGTATTGATAGGCGTAGGCATTCGAGGCGTTGGCAACGTCGGCGTTCTGACGCTTTGAATCCTTGCTCTTGTAGCCTTGCCGGACCTCGAAAACGCATCCCTGCAGACTTCGTCGGGTGGAGGCTGGCAACCCGATCTCGCTGCACACGGCGTTCAACCATCTGTGAACTCGTTGCTTGGCCAGTGCGCCGCCGATCTGATCCAGCGGGATGCGGGCGTCGAGGGACAGGCGACGTGGCTTCTTGCCGCGAGCTTTCACGGAGTACGACCAATTCGCCGCTTCTGCCGAGAGACCGAGATGGTCTTGAAGAACCTCGGCAAAGATCCACTGGCAACCGATTCCGATTTGCCGATACACCGAAGTCATGCCGCCAGCGGCCTTGTGAGCGGCATACATGAGCGGCGAGTTCAGACCAAACCACGAGTAGAACTCGTCAGCCTCATAAAGCTCCTGAAATTCCGCAAGACTCAGCCCCGCCTTGCGACCTTGCCCGAACTTCGGTCGGTAGTCCGCACACACCGCCACAGCGTCGGTGATGAGCTTGAGATACTTCTCGTCAGATGCCGGCATCGCGGAGAAGATTGTTGTACCTTTCTCGGGGAATTCGCCAGACTTATTTTGAGCTTGGGAAATTCTGTTGGCTCATGTTCGTCCTTCGTCCACTATCTTGGCATGGCAAAGATTCAGATTGATCCACCCTAGTTCTCAAACTTAAATCTGACCCACCTCAGGGCGCAGCCTTGAGTTTCAGATTCCCGTGATTGGACAGTGAGGCGGTCGTGTCCTTCCTGGCTCCGGCACGCGCGCGAGCATGACGTGGTGGACACAGCGGAAACGCGGCATGGGACGCGATACGTCGTGGACGGTTCGCTGGCCGCGCCCGACGGCACGCGCTTGAATGTCCGCAGCGCATGGTTTATAGGTGTCGGCGGCAGTGCGCCGCGCTTTGTCACGGCGCATCCGCTTCCAAGAACATGAGCAAGATCAAAGAGTTGGATGCCGTGGCGCTGACGTGCGACCTGCCGGACCACGGGTTGAAGCGCGGCGACGTGGGCACGGCCGTGCTGGTGCATGGCAAGGGTGAGGGCTTCGAGGTGGAGTTCGTCGGCTACGACGGGCACACGGTGGCGTTGCTCACGTTGGAGAAGGAACAGGTGCGTCCGCTACAGGCCTCCGACATTCCCCACGCGCGTGAATTGGCTTCAGCGTAGCTGCTGAGGGCGTTGCCCTGACATCGTGCGGGCGCGAGCCGAGATGACCGCGAGCCGGCCTTGGCCGGCCATGTATCCGGACATCCTGTCCGGGCAACCGCATTTACAGTTGCAGCAGCCGGTTTCTTCCGCTTTAATCATGTCCATCTCAGGGCGTTGCCTTGAGTTTCAGAGTCCCGTGAAACTGTTGGTGCGGCATCGGGAGCTGTCGCACCAACCTTGAATCAGCATCGGGAAGGATTGTCGTCTGATGAAACGAGACTCTGAATCTGTGTCGGTTATCACCCGCCGGCTTTCTGCCATCGCGGTCGTAGTTTGGCTCGCTGCGAATCCAATCTCTGCGCAAGCCGCTGAAAACCTTTCCGACCGGCTTCGCTCCGCCAAACTGGGAACGACCGTTACCTTGCCGGCCGGGGAGTTTCATGGCGGAGCGACGTTACCGGCAGGCGTGAGTCTCAAGGGAGCCGGTGTCGGGAAAACGATCATCGACGCGAGCGGCGCGGAGAATGGAATCAAAGTGACCAGCGGCGGCAGCACGATCAGCGATCTGACGGTGCGCGCGGCGAGCGGCGTGAACATTCTCGTGCAAGGCGCGGAGAAAGTTGTGATTCAGCGCGTGCGTTCCACGAAGAGTTTACTCGGTATCAGCGTGACGGATTCGCGCGGTTGCCGGTTGGAGAATGTCGTCAGCGACAACAACCTGTTCGGCGTCGCGGTGGCGGGTGGCGCGGATAATGTGGTCGTGAATTGCACCGTCGCGAAGAACACGAACATGGGGTTGAGCTTTCCATCGGGCAAAGGGACGGTGGCATTCAACAACTGCGTCACGGACAGCGCGACGGCGGTGTATGCGGGCGAAGCGGCGACCGAGTTGACGCTCGATCACAACCTCTATACCGGACTGAACATCGGTAAGTTCCGATCGGAAACCGCGCGCAACCCGTTGAACAACTGGAAATACCTGAGCGGGCTGGACGCGCATTCGGTGAGCCTGCCGGTGTTTTACGACGAAAACTTCGCCGTGACCAATTTGTTGGAGTGGGCGTTGGATCGGACGGTCACGACGGGTTGGGGCGTGGAGAAGCTGGCGGGTCAGTCCGCGCCGGGCAATTACCTCGGCGCGGTCGAGTGGAAGGTGAAAGCGCCGCGACCGCCGGACGGGAAGTTTGAGGTCGTCGGAGTAGGACAGGCGTCTCGCCTGTCCACCAGCGACCCCAACGAGGAGGACAGGCGAGACGCCCGTCCCACTTTGGTGAGCGCGGGCGTGTTCGACAGCACCGGCAACCTCGTGACGTATTTGTTTCAGGCGTTGCCGCTGCGCAAAGGCAGCTACTCGTTCTGGTTGCCGGGGCATTCCTACAAGGGACGCGAGATTCCGGCGGGTGATTACGAAGTGCGTTTGGTCGAGGGGAAACTCGATTGGGAGTATGTCGGTTACATCGGCAACACCGACACGTCGGGTGTGCCGGGCAGCACCGCGCCGACAACCATCGAGGCGATCACGTTCGACGAGGCCGGTCGCTTGTTCACGGGTCGGCGCGGCAGCGAGGAACACGTCAACATCCACGGCTACGAAGGCGCGTCGGGCAAATGGCTGTGGCGGTACAAGGGCAACTCGATCGTGTTCGGATTGGCGGTGGCGTCGGATGGGTTGCTGTACGCGTTTCGTCCCGAAGGCGTACAGTCGCGCGTGACGCGGCTCGACCCGGCCACGGGCAAAATCGCGCCGTGGGGCAAGACGGATCATGGCAGTCTGCCCGCACAGGATGCTGCCCAATGCAATGGGATGGTCGCGCTCGGCGAGCAACTTTTTTACACCGACCCGGTCAGCAACGCGGTGCGCATCGGCACGATTCAATCGCCCAACCCGACAAAGATCGTGGCGGTCAACTCGCCGTCAAGTCCGTCCGCGGATGTGAAACGAAACATTGTCTGGGTAATCAGCGGTGGGGAAAAGGTCGTGGCGATTTCTGCCGATGGCAAAATCCTCGGCGAATCGCAGCCGGTGCCGAAGCCGGTCGCGCTCGCGGCACGGGATGGACGGCTCGCGGTGGCGTCGGACAAGACCGGCAAGGTGCATTTATTCGATGCGACCGACCCGGCCAAGCTGAAAGAAGCGGGCATGATTGGGCGAGGCGATGGGCCGGAGGGGTGGCGTTGCCGGATCGGTTTCTATTCAAAGACGGCACAATGCTGGTGCGGCTGGCGTTCGGGCCAAATCAGGAACTGGCCGTGGCCGAGGAGGACGCGCGGTTGTTGATCTTTGGTCGCGACGGGAAGCTGTTGCGGGAGTCGTATTCGGGCGGTGGCTGGTCGTTGAAGCCGTCGAAGGTCGCGCCAGGGCGGATCTATTATGGTCGGTTTACAATCCTGCTCGACAGCGACAAGAAAACCTGGCGGCTCGAATCGTTTCAGAAGGGAGTGAACGGCGTGATCATGGGCGACGCGAAAATTGGTGGGAAAACATTTATTGGATTTGGGCAGGGACATGAAGGAGTCAGCTTTGCCGAGTTCACGCCGGAAAAACTGACGGCCGCCAATGGCATCATCGCTGTGCCATTTAAGCGGACCGGCGTGCCGGCCAAGGACGATCCGTGGACGTATCGGGTGGACAGTAACAGCGATGGAGTGGTGAACACCAACGACGCCGTGGTCGCGAATGTCACGGATGCCACCGGTAAGCCGGTGACCAATCAGCGGCTGTTCGATTACCGGCTCAACCGGCTTTGGCCGAACGGTGACATTACAACCCCCGGCATGGGCGGCTGGATGGCGCGTTGGCCGTGCGCGGGGTTGGATGAACGCGGCCATCCGATCTACCGGTTGCAAGATCGCGTCCCGTTGCCGAACGACAAAGGCGACGTCGTTTCGCCGTACGATTTGAAACCGCAAGCCTTCGGCACGGCTGACCACGAACCCCGGCCTGATGGCGGTTGGGTGATCCTGAGCGGTTGTTCCGGCAACCCCGCGCGCTCCTGGGTACACAACGGCGGCGTGGACATCTTCGGCGTGGACAAGAACAACGTGGTGGATTGGGTGCACCCGTTCGGCGCGTACAACAAAATCGGCAGCCTCGACCTGGAAGGTGGCCTGTACATCGCGGCGTTGGCGGAGACGTACGATTTCTTCGTGCTCAACGCCGACGGGTTGCTGCTGCCCGGCTTCGGCTTCCCAGCGCGCGCGCATTACCAGGGACATTGGGTGGACCACGAAGACACGGTCGTGACGTTCCTCGACAAAGCCGGTCGCGTCAACCTGCTCACCTGCGATTACGTCATCAATCGCAACCACTGGTTCATCCTGCAGAAAAAGGACGTGCGCGAGGCGAAATACAAGTTCAGCGTCAGTCCCGCCACCGCCACGCAACTGGCGGCGTTGCCGGTGACCAAGCTCGACGTCACTGCCGGTAAACCCGGTCAGCCGCGCGTGCGCATCCCGCGCCTGGAAAAACCGCTGCCGATTGACGGCGACCTGCAAAAGTGGCGTGACCTCGCTCTCGGCCCGCCGATTGTCATCACGCCCGAAGCTTCGATGGGCATCGAAGGCGGCGCGCCCGATTGCAGCGCGCTGGTGCGGCTGGCGCATCACGGCAACGATCTCTATCTGCAAGCGTTGCGCTTCGATGACGTCATCACTGCCCATCAACCCCGCTCCCGCGCTTACCTGCAGGACACCGTCGAGTTCTGCGTCAACGGCATCATTGACGGCGTCAAACACAACCTGTCGCTGACGACCGACGCCGGTCCGGTCAATCAGTTGGACGGTCGCCGCCTGCCGGCACGGGTGCTCGACCAAACCGATTCGCCCCTCGTCATCAAGGTTCTCGACAACGCCGAGTCCGTCCCCGAGCGGCAGTTGATCGAAAGCATCTTCGGCGTCAGCCTCCGCAACAGCCCCGTGCAACTGTTCGAGGCCCGCATTCCGTTCAACGAAAAAACCTACGCCGGTCGCCCCGAAGCGCGATTCGATCTCACCCCCGGCAAGGAGTTCTGGTTTGGCTTCCTGATTGATGACAACGACGATCCCGGCGCCGACCTGCAAAACTACCTGTACTGGCCCGCGACCTGCGGTAACTTTAATCCCGTCGAAAGCGGCGCGCGCGCCGTGTGTGACGGGCCAGAGCGTTAGCATCGGAAGCCAACTCTCCGAAGAAATCCTGTCGGTAGGATTGACTCTCGCGAGTCAAAGCCGGACACTTGCAAAATGATCGCCCGCTTTCTCCAATCCGTTGGCGTCGGCGGGGATTTTCTCCAACACGTGGAGCATGTCCGGCTGGCGGTGCAGCACCCGGCGGCGTTGTGGGTGGGACTGGGGTTGCTGGTGCCGCTCGCCATCCATATCTACCGGCGGCAGCAACGGCTGGCGGCGGCCTCGCCCTGGCTCGTGCCGGCATTGACGGTGACGCGGGTGACGGTGTTGCTGTTGCTGGTGCTGGCGTTGAGCGGACCGTTTTTGAAGCTGGAGTATCAACGCGAGAAACGGTCGGTGGTGACGGTGTTGTTCGATCAGTCGGCCAGCATGGAACTGCCGGCCGGGCCGTTTGAGAATGACGCGGAGGTGTTGGCGATTGCGAAAGCCACGGGTTACTCGGTGCCGGACAGCGGGGTGGACGCGGAGACGCGCAAGGCGCTCAACCGCGTTAGCCGCGCGCAACTGGCGCGGCGGACAGCGGAAGCCCATGCGGAGACGTTGCTGAAACCGCTCGGCGAGAAGTTTGACACGCGGTGCGTTGGGTTTGCGAGTGAGATGCAGCCGTTGGCGGCCGATCTGGCGCAGGGCAAACTTCCGGAGCCGAAACCGGCGGAAGGCGGGGGGACGTTGCTGGGCGATGTGTTGGAGAAGGTGTTGGACGAGGCGGGTGGCGGAAAGATGTCGGCCATCGTGGTTTTCTCCGACGGCCAGATCACAGGCGGCGAACCGTTGTCGGCCGCGGCGCAACGGGCGGCCAAGTTCGGCGTGCCGATTTTTGCGGTGCCGGTCGGCGCGGCCAAGCCTTGGCCGGATGTGTCGGTGGTGGACGTGAGCGCCGCCGGGGAGTTGGCGGTCGGCGACACGGCGCGGGTGACGGCGACGCTGGAGTCGCGCGGACTGGACGGCAAACCGGTGAAGGTGCAGTTGCGTCAGGGCGAGATGTTGCTGGATGAAAAGGAAGTGACGTTGCAGAGCCGCGAACAGCAACACATCGAGTTGACGTTTGTCGCCAAGCGACCCGGGGCGCAGTATTTGACGGTGCAGGTGCCGGAATTGCCGGATGAACCGGAGTTTCTGCGGGTGAACAATACCGACACGACGCTGGTGCGGGTGAGCCGGGAGCGGTTGCGGGTGCTGTACGTGGAGGGGGTGCCGCGATGGGATTTCCGGTTCTTGAAGAATGCGATGCGCCGCGACAACGGACTGGGCGGTCGCACGGGCAACATCCCCGACGTCGTTCTGGAAGCGGAATGGCGCCGGCGACCGACCGAGCAGGCAGCGCAGGGTTTGCCGCGGACGGTCGAGGAGTTGGCGCAGTATCACGTGGTGATCCTCGGCGATGCGTCACCGCGGTTGGTGAACCGGGAGTTTGTGAAGGCGTTGGCGACGGCGGTGCGGGAACGCAGCGTGGGCTTGATCGTGGAAGCCGGCCCGCTGGCGATGCCGCACGCGTTTGATGAGAAATTTCAGGGGCTGTTGCCGGTACGGTTGTACGGTGCGGCGGCGGGCGTGCAGGCACCGGCGTATAATCCGTTTCGGGTGGAGTTGACGCCCGATGGAATGGCGCACGAGGCGATGCGGTTGGAGGACGAGCCGGAGCGGAACCGGAACGTGTGGGCGCTGATGCCGCCATTTTACTGGTGCGCCGCGGCAGAGCGGGCGGCGCCGGGCGCGACGGTGCTGGCGTGGAATGGATCGGTGGCGGCCCGGCAAGGCGCGCTGCCGTTGGTGGCGCATCATTTCGCGGGGGCGGGGCGAGTGTTGTTCGTGGGCACGGACGCCACGTGGCGTTGGCGGCTGAATTTTGGGGAACGCTATTTTTACCGGTTTTGGGGACAGGCGATCCGGTTCGTCGCGCGGTTCGACGCGACGCAACGGCAGAACAGCCTCGAGGTGCGACCGATCCGGCCGTCGCCGCAACAGCCGGCCGAGATCGAGTTGCTGGCGTTTGGCGCGGATGGCGCGCCGCGCAGGGAGAATCGGTTGCCGGTGACGGTGATCGTGGGCGGGTCGGTGCAACGCGTGGAGTTGGAGGCGGACCCGGCGCAGAAGGGGCGGTTCACGGGCCGGTTCACGCCGGCGGTGGTGGGTCGGTAGCGGGTGGTGTTTGATCCCGGCGATACGACCGCGCCGGCCGACTGCGCGTTGACGGTCCTGCCCGCCAGCGACGAGTTGCGGTTTCCCAATGTGGATCGCGCGGCGCTGGCGATGTTGGCGAGCGTATCGGGCGGGCAATTGGTGGAGTTGCCGGACATCGGGAAGATCACCGGCCAATTGAAAGGCGAACGGAAGCTGGTGCCGGTGCGCCAGGAAGCGAGTCTGTGGGACAACTGGTTGATGGCCGTATTGCTGGTCGTGGTTTACTCGGTGGATGTCGGGCTGCGGAGATTGCGAGGATTGTCGTGAGACGCTGGATCATCGTCATGGGGGCGCTCGCCCTGCCAAGTGTTCACGCCCAGATGCCAGAGACGGCGGCGGTGTTGACCGATGCGAAGATTATCCAGAACGTTCATGCGTCCCTCGATCGCGGGCTGGAACACATGGCCGCCAAGCAGCGCGCGGACGGATCGTGGTTTGAGAACAACGCGGTCAACGCGCTGGCGTTGCTGGCGTTCATGGGGCAGGGGCATACGCCGGGACGCGGACCGTACCGGGACGTGCTGGAGCGGGGGAAACAGTATCTGCTGGCGTCGCAGAACGACGATGGTTTCATCCAGACCACGCCGGGCGCGGGCGGCGGATCGATGTACATCCATGCGCTTTCGACGTTGGCGCTGGCGGAGATGTACGGGATGGATTTCGATCCGAAAACGGAGCTGGCGTTGCGCAAGGCCGTGGACTTGATCGTGCGGGCGCAATCGCCGTCGGGCGGCTGGCGGTATGCGCCCCAGCCGGGCGATCAGGACATGAGCGTGACGGTGATGCAGGTGGTGGCGTTGCGGGCGGCCAACAACGCCGAAGTGCCCGTGCCGGCCGCGACCATCGAGAAGGCGATCGGTTACGTGCGCACCTGCGCGGCGGCGGGCGGCGGTTTTTCTTACACCGCCGGTGCGGGCGCGACGCCGCAGATGGCGGCGGCGGGCACGTTGTCGCTGCAACTGTTGGGACAGTACGGCGACGAGCGGCTGGGGCCGGCGCTGGAGTACCTGGCGAAAATCCCGGTGGCCTGGGGCGGCGGCGGGGTGGGGTTTTTCTATTACTTCCATTACTACGCGATTCAGGCGCAGTACCAGGCGGGCGGCAAATGGTGGACCAACTGGCATCCACAGGTGCGGGAGTTGTTGCTGACGAAACAGAACGCTGACGGCAGTTGGGACGGACCGCCCGATGCCAGCCATGAGGTGAACGCGTCGCTGGTCGGCCCCGACAAAATTTACTCAACCGCGATGGCGTGCCTCGTCCTGGAAATCTACAATCATTATCTGCCGGCGTATCAACGATGAAGAAGCTGTTGGGAGCGCTCCTGGTCACGCCGATCCTGGCCGCCGACACCGGCTCGATTACCGGCCGGTTCGATCAGCCAGCAGCGGTCACCGCCATCTCCGCCGTCGAACGCAAAATGGACGGGCGGAAGTTTGCCGGCCGGGTCGATCCCGTGACGGGCGAGTTCGTGATCGCGGGCCTGCCGCTGGCGACGACGCTGGATTGCATCGTGGAGGTTGGCGATGGGGCGCGACTGGAGGGTGTGGATTTCCATGTGCCGCGCTCCGATTACGAAGAGGAACAGCCGTTGGCCGCGGAAGACGTGGAGACGATTCGGCAGCAGGCGCTGGCGTTGAACAAGTTCGAGGACGTCGTGGAGGTCATGGCGATTGAAGGCAACATCCAACACGCCGCGGTGCTCGTGAACAAGCTGCGCACGACGCCGTTCATCAACTCGCAACCCGGCGAAGTGATCTGGCGCGTGGAACTCTGGCATTTCGAGCGGCCGGAGGAAACGTGGGTCAAAGTGCAGGATGAGTTGTTCGTCGTGCTGTACCGGGAGCGGATTCCGCGCAGCGCGTTTGACAAGAAATCGGTGACGTTCGATCCGCGATTGGGGGGCTTGCGTTTGAGCGCGGAACGTCCGAAGATGGACCTCGGAGAAATAAAGTTGCCGCCGCCAACCCCGGGCGTGCGGTTGCGGAAGGAGTAGGCTTATGAAGGCATTGTTAACTACCGCGTTGGTGTTGGTGTTTGCCATCCCTGCCTACGCTGCCGACCGTCAATTGGGCACGTGCGGCCCGCCCCCGCGCAAAAGTCCGCAGCGGCAAAGTGCGGCGGAGGCGATGGCGCCCCTGCCGATACCGGGTGCGCCGTTGCGGCGGAGCGAACCGAAAGCCGAGCCGACCGCGCCCCTGCTGGTCGGCAAACTCGAATACGGCACGACCCAGGACTGGAACACCGATCCCGGCGACGTGGATAACCTGATGCGTCACTGCCGGTATCAGGTCGGCCTGTGGTATGGCTGGAAGAAAATGAGCGTGACCGATGTCGTGGCGCAACATCAGGCGGGCGAGCGCTGCAAAATCCCGATCCTGTACATGAGTGGCCACGAGTCGTTCGAGTTCACGCCCGATCAACGCGCGGCCATCCGGCAGTACGTGCTGGACGGCGGGACGCTGCTCGGTGACGCGTGTTGCGGACGTACCGAGTTTGGCGCGTCCTTCCGCAACGAAGTGCTCACGATGTTCCCCGACCGCGCGTTCGACCTGTTGGAAGTGGACCACCCGATCTTCCGAGCGTACTACCCGTACTCCAACGTCCACTACGTGAACTACGAGGGCGGCGTGAAAAATGAGTTCCAAGGCCCGCCTCAACTGCTCGGCCTGAACGTCGGCTGCCGCACCGCGGTCATCCTCACGCCGTTCGACATGAGTTGCGGCTGGGACGAACACGTTCACGAACACGGCGCGCGGCTCATCCCCGGCGATGCGATCCGGCTCGGCATCAACCTCGTCAGTTACGTCGCTGCCGAACGTCAACTCGGCGAGGTGCAGGCCGTCACCCGCGAGATCCACGCGCCGACCGACCGTCCCCGGCAACAACTGGCCTTCGCGCAACTCCGGCATCAAGGCGACTGGAATCCCGATCCGAACAGCGTTTATCAGCTCTTCCGGCAGGTCGCGCTGAATTCCAGCCTCGCGGTCGAGTTCCGGCTCACGCCGGTCGACGCCACCGAATCCCAGATCGCGCAGTACCCGTTCCTGTATCTGACCGGCCATCGCGATCCGAAATTTGGCGACGCGGAGATCGAAGCGTTGCAACGTCACCTGCACGCCGGTGGTTTCCTGTTCATCAACAACTGCTGCGGCCGCGGCGCCTTCGATCAGGCGATCCGCGCGACGTTGAAAAAGATATTTCCCGACCAGGAACTGGCCGCCGTGCCGGCTGACCATCCGCTGTTGCACGCGTTCTTCAACATCAAGGAAGTCCGTGACCGGCAGACCGGCGCGCCGCGTCCGCTGGAGTTGGAAGGCATCAAGATCAAAGACCGGGTGGTCGTGGTGTACTCCAAGAACGACGTGGTGACACACCTCAAACAGGTCAGCGACCCGTTCGGCAACGGCTACGACGCCGACAGTTGCCGGGCCATCACCCTGAACATCGTCAGCTACGCGCTGCAAAACTAAAAATATGAAATCAACATCCAATCCCCTCATGACCACCGCCGCCTCCGTGGCCGCCACCAGCGACGAACTCGAAGCCATCGCCCGGCTCGGCGAAGCGCGGCGCAAACTCAAATCCGAAATCGCCAAGGTGATCATCGGCCAGGAACACATCGTGGACGACCTGCTCACCGCGATCTTCGCGCGCGGGCACTGCCTGATGATCGGTGTGCCCGGCCTCGCGAAGACGCTCATGGTGCGCACCATCGCCCAAGCCATTGATCTGGAGTTCAATCGTATCCAATTCACGCCCGACCTGATGCCTTCCGACATTACCGGCACCGAAATGGTCGAGGAAGACCGCGCCAGCGGCACACGCAAGTTCCGGTTCGTCAAAGGCCCGGTCTTCGCCAACATCCTGCTGGCGGACGAAATCAACCGCACGCCGCCGAAGACGCAGGCGGCGCTGTTGCAGGCCATGCAGGAGTTGGAGGTCACCGTCGGCGGCCAGACGTACGAACTGCCCCGACCGTTCTTCGTGTTGGCGACGCAAAACCCGATCGAACAGGAAGGCACGTACCCCTTGCCGGAAGCGCAGCTCGACCGGTTCATGTTCGACATCCGCATCACCTACCCGAAACCGGCCGACGAACTGGAGATCGCCAAGACCACCACTGCCGACATCAACATCAACATCAGCAAGGTGCTGACCGGCCCCGAGATTCTGAAGTTGCAACAGATCGTCCGTAGTCTGCCCGTCAGCGACCACGTCGCGCTGTACGCCGTGAATCTGGCCCGCGGCTCGCGCCCGGGCGACGAGATCGCACCGGATTTCACGAAGGAATTTGTCACCTGGGGCTGCGGCACGCGCGCCGTGCAATATCTCGTCCTCGGCGCCAAAGCGCGGGCGGCGATTGCCGGCGAGTACAACGTCACCTGCGCCCACGTGCGCGACGTTGCCCCGCTGGTCATGCGCCACCGCATCATCACCAACTTCCACGGCGAAGCCGAAGGCGTCACTCCGGAAAAAGTCGTGGAGAAGCTGTTGGAGAGCGTGACCGAGCCGAAGCCGGAAGCGTATGCGTAACATGGTTTGGTGGGAGCGACATTCTTGTCGCGACCGGTCGCGGCAGGAATGCCGCTCCCACCTCTGATTTGCGATGGCCGTCACTTCGTACAAATATCTCGACCCCGAAGCGCTCACTCGGCTGAAAAATCTCTCGCTCGCCGCGCGGCTGGTGGTGGAAGGGTACTTCGCCGGGATGCACAAGAGTCCGCATCGCGGATTTTCCGTCGAGTTCGCCGAGCATCGCGAGTACACGCCGGGGGTTGACCCGCGGCACATCGACTGGCGCGTGTTCGGCCGGCGCGACAAGCTGTACGTAAAGCAGTACGAAGAGGAAACCAGCCTCCGCTGTTACCTGCTGTTGGATCGCTCCGCCTCGATGGACTACAAATCCACCGGCCCGCTGACGAAGCTGGAGTATTCCTCGTTTCTTGCCGCGAGCCTTGCTTACTTGATGGCGATGCAACATGACGCGGTTGGCCTCATCACGCACGATACCGGCGTGCGCGCCCATATCCCGCCCCGGCAGGGCACGGGCCACCTGCGCGTGCTGATGGAGCAGTTGGAAGAGAACGCCGCCGGCGGCGAAACCAACCTGAGCACGACGTTCCATCAACTCGCCGAGACCATCAAACGCCGCGCGCTGGTGGTGGTGCTCTCCGACCTGTTCGACGATGCCGATCAGTTGGTCGAGGCGCTGAAGCATTTCCGTCACAAGAAACACGAGGTCGTCGTCTTCCAGGTGCTCGACCCGGCCGAACTGACGTTTCCCTTCGACGACATCACCAGCATCGAGGACCTGGAAACCCGCCGCGAGATCGTCAGCGACCCGCGCGCCTTCCGCAAGGCTTACCTCGAAGGCCTCACCACCCACATGGACGCCATCCGCGCCGGCTGCGAAGAGGCGCAGATTGATTACGTTCAGGCGCAAACGGACAGCCGATTCGACACGTTCCTGGGAAGCTATCTGGCAAAGAGAGAGACGGTCTGATGTTTACCTTCCTCAGCCCGCTCTTCCTGATCGGCCTCCTCGCGGCGGCCATCCCGTTGGTTGTGCATCTTTCGCGCTCGCGCCGGCAGAAGAAGATGCGGTTCTCGACCACGCGCTTTTTCACCGACCAGTTTCTGCGCTCCTACCGGATGAGCAAGCTGAAGGAAATCTGGCTGTTGATCGCGCGGATGGCGTTGTTTGCGTTGTTCGCACTGGCGTTGGCGCAACCGATTTTGATGCCCAAGGGGGGACGCGCATGGCTCACCGGCAAGCGGTCGCTGGTCATCGTGCTCGATAACTCCGCCAGCATGGGTTACGTCGCGGACGGCGTCAGCCTATTCGACCGGGCGCGGGCGGCCGCGAAGGAATTGCTCGATGGCCTGCGCCCCGGCGACACCGCGTCTATCGTGCTCGCCGCTCGACGCAGCGGCGTGTCGGAAGTCTTGTTCCCGGAGCCGAGCACCGCGCTCGGCGATGTCCGGCGGGCGTTGGATGCATTGAAGGTGTCTGACCTGGGAACGGACCTCTCCGCGGCGGTCAAGCGCGCCGAGCAAGTCGCGCGCAGCGGCTCGGCCAACAGCCGGGAAGTCTATGTGCTCAGCGACTTGCAGGACAGCGGCTGGGAAATCCGCGAAGAAGCGGCCGACCGGCCGACCGAGAGCGAGGTCTTGTTTTTCTTCGTCAGCATCCGTCCCAAGTCGCCACAGAATCTCTCCATCACTGCCGTCCAGTATGCGGCGGCGCGACCGATGGCGGGCATCCCGTTTGCGATCCGTCCGCACGTGCTCAACCAGGGCAGCGACGTGCGCGCGGCGGAAGCGACGTTGTTCGTGGACGGCCAGAAGGTCGGGCAACAAGCGCTGGACAAGCTGCAACCCGGTCGCTGGGCCACGCCAATGTTTCATCACACGTTCACGTGTGGCGGGTGGCATACCGGGTACGTCGAGGTGCAGGACGAGAATTTCACCGCCGACAACCGGCGGTGGTTCGCCTTTGAAGTCATGGATGCCATCAAGGTCTTGACCGTCAACGGCGCGCCGTCGCAGGTGGCGCAGTTGGACGAACTGTTTTTTCTGCGCACCGCGCTGACCGTCAGCCCGGAAGGCAAAGGAGCGATCCAAATGGACGTGGCGAGTCCGGCTGAGTTGGCCACTCGCGATTTCAAGGACTATCCGCTGCTCATTCTGGCCAATGTCGAGTCGCTGCCGCCGGCGGCGGTGGAGAAGCTGGAAGAATTTACGGACCGCGGCGGCTCGCTCCTGGTGTTTCTCGGCGACAAGACGAGCGCGGCGTTTTACAACCAGTATCTGGCCGCGCCGACGCGTTTGCACGGCGGACTGCTGCCGGCAAAGCTGGGGAAGATCGTCGGTCAACCCGGCGGCGAACAGCCGTATGCGTTCGTCGCGGGCGTTGATCCAGAAAACCCGGCACTGGCTGCGTTCACCGATCCGAAGTTCGCCAGCTTGTCGGGCGTGAACTTCAAAGCATTGTGGGACGTCGAGCCACATGACGCCCTCGTGCTGATGCGCGCGAATACCGGCGAGGCGTTGCTGCTGGAGAAATCGTTCGGCAAAGGGCGGGTGCTGCTGTTCACCAGCAGTTGCGACCGCGACTGGGGCAATTTCCCGGTGCGTCCGGCGTTTCTGCCGTGGATACACCGGCTGGTGGCGCATCTCGCGCAAGATCCGCTGGGGCGCGCGCCCTTCTACACAACGGGCCAGCGCGTGCCGTTGCCGGTATCGGCCACCGAGGGAGTCGAACAAATCCTGGTGAAGAAACCGGACGGCGCTATCGGCCACGCCACCACCAGCGATGATCCGCGCGTGCCGTTGGAATTTGCCGACACCACACAACTCGGCGTGTACACGTTGAGCGGGACGAATCAGGTCGCGCAGGTCTTTGTGGCGAACTTGGAAGGCTACGAGTCCGACCTGACCTACCTGGACGATGTACTGGCCGCGCGCGGCAACGTGGAACGAGGGTTGAAGCAACTGTTACCGGGCCGCGCGCTGGTGAATTACGTCGAATCCCCCGCGCGCCTCGCCGAAGCCAGCCTTGGGGCTCGCCGCGGTCTCAAACTCTGGGATATTTTCCTCGTCGTGGTGTTGCTGATCGCGTTGTTCGAGCCGTGGCTGGCCAACCGGATCAGTCTGCGGCACTACGCGCAGCCTGCCAGTGGAAAATCTGGTGGGAGCGACATTCCTGTCGCGATCGGTCGGGGCAGGAATGCCCCTCCCACCAGAACCTTGGAGACCGCCGATGTTGGCTAGCCTCCACTTCGACAACGTGGATCACACCTGGCTGTGGCTCGTGGCCGTGGCGGCGGGAGCGTGGGCCTTGTTCGCGATTTACCGGGGGATCTATCAGCGGACGGAACGGCGGTTGACCTGGTGGTTGATGGGATTGCGCGGGGCGGGATTGCTGGCGTTGGCGCTGGCGCTGGCGAAACCCACGTGGGTGCGACGCTCGGAGCAGGTGGATCCGGGGCGGCTGGCGGTGGTGCTGGACAACTCGCTCTCGATGTCGCTCGCGGACGCAAGCGGGAAGTCCCGGTATGCGCTCGCGAAACAAGCGGCGTTGCGGCTGAAGGAGCGCGTCGAGTCCGCCAAGTCGCGCGAGCGCGTCGTGGTGGATTTGTTCGACATCAACGGCGAGCCGCTCACCGCTGGCGCGCCCGGTGAGCCGCGGGTGGAGCGGACCGACATCCAGCGGGCGTTGCAGCAGACGACCACCCGGCTGCGGTCGCAACCGCTCGTCGGCATCGTGTTGGTCAGCGATGGGATGGACAATACCGGGCGCGAAGGCGCGTTGGCGGTGGCTGATTCGTCGATGCCGATTTATGCGGTTGGTTTCCGGGAAGACGAACAGGCGGCCCGGCTCGATCTGGCGTTGCGCCGGGCGGATGCGCCAAAGCGCGTCATGGTCAACAACACGATCAAGGTGGACGTGTTGGTGGAGAAGTCGAGCGGCCCAGCCACGGAAGCCACTGTCACCGTGAAACGTGGGCGCGAGCAGTTCGGCACGCAGAAGGTGCAGCTCGGCGAGGGACGCGTCGAGCAGATGGTCAGTCTGAACATGACGCCGACCGAGGCCGGCAATTACGTGTTCACGGCCGCGGTGGCTTCGGAAGCCGGCGAGAAACTGCTGGCCAACAATGCCCGGCAGTTTCCGTTGCAGGTGGACGCCGAGGCGATTCGCGTGTTCTACGTCGAGGGTTTCTTGCGCTACGAATACAAGTTCCTCAAGAACCGGCTCGAAGACGACCCCGATGTGAGCCTCGTGTCGCTGGTCCGTCGCGCGAATCCCGAGCGCGACCCGACGGTGTCGGGCGGAGAACTGATCTCAGCAGAGCGGCTGAAGAATTTCGAGGTGGTTATTCTCGGCGACATGGAGGGCAACTATCTCACCGAGGCCGAGTATCGCGCGCTGATGCAATGGGTGGACGCCGGCCACGCGCTGTTGATGCTGGGCGGGTATCGGTCGTTCGGGTTGAGCGGATTCCGCGCGACACCGTTGGCCGAGGTGTTGCCGGTGGTGTTTGCGGAGAAAGAGCCGTTTCAGAACGAAGACCCGTTCGTGCTGGAATTGACCGAGGAGGGCCGCCGGCACGCGGTGTTCGAGGTATCAGGCGACCGGGTGAAAGACGCGGAGTTGTGGGCCAGCGCGCCGCCACTGCTCGGATGCAGCGTCATCGCGCGGGCGAAACCGGGCGCGGACGTGTTGGCGGTGAATCCGAATTTCGTCGCTGACGGCAAACCGTTGCCGGTCGCGATCGTCCAACGCTACGGCGCGGGGCACACGATGGTGCTGGCCGTGGACACGACGTGGCGGTGGAGTCGGTTGACGCGCGTGCTCGGGCAAGCCGACACGTTGTTTGCGCGATTCTGGAGTCAGATGATCCGCTGGCTGGCGGGGCGCGACCCTGAGCAGAACCGTCCACCGCTGGTCGTGAGCACCGACAAACCCGATTATGAAATCGGCAAGCCCGTGACGATCCGCGCCGTCCGGCAGGGCGCCGGCGAGGTCAGCGTCGAGGTGACCGACGAGAACGGCAAGTCGCTAACAGTGCAGTTGCAGGCGAACTCGGCGCAGCCGGACGTATTCGTGGGGACGGTTTATCCCTCGGCCGGCGGACGTCACGCGCTCGCGGCCTCGTTGAACGCCGGCGGCAAGCTGATCGCGAATCACACAGTGGACTTTCTGGTGCACGGTTCGGACTTGGAATTGGCCGACCCGCGCACGAACCGCGCACAATTGCAGTCGCTGTCGGCGGCGACGGGCGGGTTGTATTTCGACGTGGAGCAGGCCGACGAGTTGGCCGGCAAGATCGATCGTCGCGACCGGCGGCTGATGCTGGTGCGGCGTGACGAGTTTTGGAATTCGCCGTGGCTGTTCCTGTGCTTCCTCGGCGCGGTGACGGCGGAATGGGTGATTCGCCGACGAAACCATTTGGTGTGAGCCATGACGGAAACCTACCAGCGATTGATCGAAGAGTTGAACGAGGTGCGCCAGCAATGGCGGGCGAAGCTGTTTCTGCGCGGGTTGCTGTTGGCCGCGGCCTGCACCGCCGCAGCGTTGCTGGTCACGGTGGCCGTTGACAACTTGTGGAAAGCGCCGACCGCCGGGCGGGTGGCGTTGGCCGTGGTGGTGTGGGCAGTGTTGGCTGGCAGTGTGACGGAGTTTATCGTCCGCCGCTACCGGCAACGGCGGCGTGACGATTTCTTTGCGGTGATGGTGGAGCAGGAACATCCCGAACTGCGCAACCTGCTGGTCAACGCGCTGCAATTGGGACGCGCGGGTGGGCCGGGTTCACAGCGCTTAATCGAGGCGATTGTGAAAGACGCGGCATCGAGCACGGCGACCATCGAGATGGCGGATTGTCTGGATCGCCGGCAGGTCCAACGGGCGTTGATGCTGGCCGGCGGGGTGGCGCTGCTGGTGGGCCTGTACGCGGCGGTGTTTACGCCGCGGTTTGTGAACGGCGTGGCGCGCGTGCTGTTGCCGGCGGCGGACATCCCACCGTACACGGCGACGCAGGTGGTGGAGTCGTCCATCCAACCCGGCAACACACGTCTGCCGGAGAGCGCGACCGTCAACATCAAGGCCACGGTCGAAGGCGAGATTCCGGACGTCGCCCGCGTGCTGCGCCGCAGCGAAGGAAAATCATGGCAGCCCCTGACGATGCCGCCGGTGCAGTCGAAATGGGGCGGGTTTGCGGTGACGCTGCCACAGGCGACGGACACGTTCGACTACTATGTCGCCGCGGGCGACGGCCGTTCGCGGACCTATCACGTCGAGGTTGTGAAGCGGCCACAGATCGCGCACTTGTCGGTGGCGTATCAACTGCCGCCATGCGCCGCGCGCCCGCCACAGCCGGCCGCGGAGTCGAACGGCGAACTGACCGGCATCGCGGGCACGACGGTGACGTTGGAGGTGAAGGCGACCAAGTCCTTGCGCGAGGCGACGCTGGTGACGGAGAACGGGTTGGTTGTGGCGCTGGAGAAAACGGGTGACGACCGCACATGGCGCGGATCAGCGGTGTTGTGGAGCAGCGAAGCGCACGGCGGCGAACAGATTGCCGGGGCGCGCGTGCTGTCGCCGACGCGTTATCATCTGCGGTTGCTCGACACGGACGGCTTCGAGAATGCCGAACCACTGTGGCACACCATCACGCTGCTCCGCGACCAGCCGCCATCGGTGACCATCATCACCCCCGGTCGCGATTTGCAGGCGAAGCCGGACGAAGTCGTGAAACTGGTGGTCGAGGCGACGGATGATTTTGGGATTGGCGAAGGACAAATCCTGTATCGGATCAACGACGAGCCTTCGCCACGCACGCTGGCGAGTTTCCGGCAGTCGCCGTTTGCCTTTGAGTGGAAGCTGGCGGAAGCGGGGCTGCCGTCCGGCACGTTGGTACAGTACTGGGCGGCGGTCAGCGACCGCAACGACATCACGGGACCGGGTCGGGCGGAGTCGCGGCGTTTCTCGTTGTACATCGTCTCGCCGCAGGACGCGACGGCGCGGTTGGAGACGCACCTGGGCGATTACGCGCAGGTGTTGGAGGAACTGGTGCGGATGCAGCGCGAGAACCGGGCGCAGACCGCGTCGGGCGTGGAGTTTCCGACATTGGTCACGCGCGAGGTTCAGATTCGGACGCTGGCCGGCAAGCTGGCGCGGGCGATGGAGCAGGGGGCGGTGCCGCTGGCGACGATGGTGCGGGAACTGGACGAACTCCAGGCGGGCTTGATGGCGGAGGCGGTGAAGCTGTTGGAGAACCGTCAGCGCGAGCCGTCGTTGCCGGTCCAGGACAAGATCATCGAACAGTTGCAGGCGATGCTGGTGCGGCTGCAGCGCAACGAGCAGGCGCGCGAAGCGTTGCGCAAGCTGGAGAAGACCGACAAGCCAGCCCACCAGAAAATCACCGAGACGCTGACGAAGTTGAGCGGCGAACTGGGCCGGTTGCTCGGCGAAGAGCGGGAGATCGCCGGCAAGTTCGAACGGCTGCCGAAACGGCCCGTGGACGAGTACAACCAGGAGGCGCTGGAAGCGTTGAAGAACCTGGCGGACTTCGAGCGCAAGTTCCGCGAGTGGGCCGAGGGTAAGGTGACCGAATTGGCGAAGATGCCGGCGGGGTTCGTGGACGACTTCGGGCTGCGCGCGGACATGAAACGGATTTACGAGGAGATCGAGAAGGCCGCCGAGCGGCGCAAGGTCGAGAAGATGGAGGTCGCCGTCGAGGACATCGGCGATCCATGGAACAAAAGCCCGCTGACGCGAATGAAGGAAGATCTCGACGTGTGGATGCCTGATGTGCCGGATTATCTGAAATGGGTCTTGGAAGAACCCTACGCGAAGATGGAGATGCCGGAGATGCCGCTGCCGGACGAGTTGCAGGACATGATGGGCGACCTGGTGCAGAAAGAGGAGGAGTTCGATCAGGAAGCCGAAGACATCACTTCCGCGTGGGTGTTGAACCTCGATCAGGCCGGCTGGCTGGCGGTGGACGGCAACGAAAGTAATTTCTCTGCCAAAGGCATCACCGCCAACGATCTTCCGAACAGCAACGAACTCACCGGTCGCTCCGGGGACGGTCGCCGCGGCAAATCCGCCGGCCAAATGGTCGGCGACACGTCCCGCGCTCTAGCCGGACGCAAGACGCCCGCGCGCGTCGGCGCGGAGCGTTACGAACCCGGCAAACTCAAGCAGGAAGGTCAGGATGATCCGCAGGGCGTGACCGGCGGCGGCAAGAAAGCCGGCGCGGGCCAACGCGGCTTGCAGGGCGGCACGCCGCCGGATTTCGTCAAGGACATGGAGCGGCTCAGCGAAAAACAGGCGTTGATCCGCGAGCATGCTGAACGCGTCGCGCAGAAACTGGAATTGTCCGGCGTGCGCAGCCGGCCGTTGAGCGAGAGCATCCAGTTGATGAAGTCCATCGAGCGCGATTACCGCGACCTGCGTTACGAAGACGCCGCCCGCCGGCGTCGCGTTGCCTTGAGCGCGTTGGACGCGGCCCGCGACGCGACGCTCGATCCAACCGGCGTCCAACTCAGCCGCGCCCGGCAACTCCCCGCCGCCATGCGCCAGGAACTGTTGCAGGCTGCCGACGAAGGTTATCCCGCCGGCTACGAGGACATGCTGAAGAGCTACTTCCGGGCGCTGTCGGAAACCGCGAAATGATCGCGTCCGCCGCGCTTCTTTTGTTCTGCGCCGCACAAACCCCCTGGCATTTGGCCGGTTGGCAGGCACGGGCGGTGGTCGAGATTCGTGAGCGACAGCCGGACGCCGACGCGGCCGGGGTGAAGGTGTTGTGTCTCGGACGCGCGAAGGCGGATGGGAGCGATTACCGGGTGCTCGACGCGGCCGGCAAGCCCGTGGCTTTTCGGGTGATGTTTCACGATGCGGCGCGGTACTCGTTGCTGGCGTTTGCGGCGCGCGAACCGCAGGCGGGCTACTACGTTTATTTCGACAACCCGAACGCGGCGGTGGAGCAGTTGGACTGGCAACCGCTTTGCGGATTGATCTACGAAACCATCCAACGACCCGAAGGCGAGAACCCGAAAATGTTCGAGCAGATGCAACAGTTGATGGCCGGCAGCAAGGCAAAGTACGGGGTGCGGTGGCAACGGCGAATTTCGGATGGGTTCAATCCGTTTGGGCCGTCGGATTACTTCATCAGCATCTACCGGGGCTGGGTGCGAATTCCGAAAGCGGGGAAGTACTGGTTTTGCACGGCGTCGAACGAGGCGTCGTTCTCGTTTCTCGACGGCAAGCCGCTGGTGCACTGGCCGGGCCGGCATACGGAAGAACGCGGCGTGCATGGCGAGAAAAACGCGGGGGTCGAACTAACCGAGGGCTTGCACTACCTCGAGTACTACCATGAAGAGGTCACGTTGCAGCAGGTGGCGTTTCTGGGTTGGCGACCGCTGCGAGATGAAGGCCCGTTCGAGGGGATTCCCGAATCGGTGTACACCGCGCCGCATTCCGCCGAGGTGACGCGCTATGAGAACCGCGACGGCGCGGCGCTGCCGGTATTTGAGCCGCAGATTCTCGACTCGATCTGGCCGGAGGATCGGCCCGACGCGCAGTACACCCGGGTGCGTTTCGCCAGCGGGGAACCGGTCGAGTGGGATTTCGGCGACGGGCAGACGGCGAGGGGTGGCACGGTCGAGCATGTGTATCTGCGATTGGGAACGTACACCGTCACGCTGAACGGCACCACGCGCTGGCCGTTGGAGGTGTACGATATCCAGCACGTGAATGACCAGGTGCCGGAGGGCAAGCTGTCGGACTACTTGAAGATCATTCGCGGGTATGATCGGGCGAAGTTGGATGAAGCGGCGCAGTCGGAGTGGCTGGCGCTGGTGGGGGAAACAGTGCCGGATTTCGAGTGGCTGCTGGCACACGAGTCGCCGCCGGAGCGGAAGTTGAAGTGGCTGGCGCGGCTGATCGAGTTGCAGCCGGCCAAGGCGGAAGAACTGTTGACCCAAGCCGAGCAGATCACGCGCGAGACGAAGAAGACCGACGAAGTGTATGCCGCTTACCGGCACGCGCTCATTGCGGTGGGCGATGCGCGGTTGTGGAGTGGCCAGCTCGGCGAGGCGCTCGAAGTGTTTCGCCGGGCGGAAGCGACTGACAAACAGGTCATTCCTCTGCCAGTGCGGGCGGCGCGGGTGGGTTCGTATCCGAACGCCGTCCGCGAGTATCTCGCGGTGAAGGACACCGACGCGGCTTGGGAGACGCTTGAGCAATGGGAGCGAACGTTTCCTACGGAAAAACTCAAGGGCCACAGTTTTTTCTGGCGCGGCAGAACGCAGACACAGCGAGGCCGGCCGAAGGACGCTGCCCGATACTTCGCGAAATGTCTCGACCTGGCGCCGGGGGCGGATTTCGAGAGCGAAGCGCGCTGGTTGTTGGCAGAGTCGCTGGAGAAAACCGGCAAAGCCGACGAGGCGAAACGCGAGTTGGCCAAACTGGCCGCGTCCGGACTGCAGGACGATTTTGTGCGTCAGGCGAAGGAGCGATTGCGATGAGGACGCTGTGGTTGGCGATACTGATGGTTGCGGCGGAGCCGAGCCGCGGGAATCTTCTGCCGAACGGTGATTTCGAGAAGGGCGCGAACACGCCCGCCGGCTGGCAGACGGTGGACGGATTAACAAGTTTTTGGGTGAAGGAGGGCGACGACGCGCACGGGATGGTGCTGAAGTTCGACACCAGCTTGGTGCAGTCGCAGGCCTACGAGTGGTGGGAGAAAATCCTGCACGGTGCGTCGCCGAAAGACGCGCCGGCGAAGAAGCCCTTTGTCGGTCCCGGCTACGATACGCTGGCCGGGTTGGACGGGGTGTGGTTTTACAGTGACGCCGTCGAGATTCAGCCGGCCAAAGCCTACTGGCTGACGCTGGATGTGAAGGGGCCGGGCGAGATGATGGTGTGGCTGTTGGGTTACACGAAGAAGCCCGACCTCACTTTTGGCGGCGAGGCGCTGGCGTTTCGTGGTTGGCTGGGCGACAAGAACGGCACCCGCGATCCCCAACGCAATCATCGCCGGCTGTTCAACGAGTACGACTGGAAAGGCCAACTCAAGGCGGGGCCAGCGGACGTTTGGAAGACATTTTCGCGGCGGGAGAAGCCGTTTCGTCCAACGCAACAGACGCCCCAGGTTCGTTACGTGCGGGTGTTGCTCCTGCCCCTTTGGCCGCCCGGCATCTACTACGTGGACAACGTGCGCCTGACGGAGGTCTCCGATCCCGCGGCGACCAAGCGGCTGAGTGGTTCCGATGAACGCTGAACAAGTGCGCCTCGAAGAAGACGCGCGCCGGGAAAAGAACTGGAAACGCTGGGGACCGTATCTGTCCGAGCGACAATGGGGGACGGTCCGCGAGGATTACTCGGAGTGGGGGAATTGCTGGGATTATTTCTCGCACGATCACGCCCGCAGCCGCGCCTACCGCTGGGGCGAGGACGGGTTGCTCGGCATCACGGACCGCGAATGCCGGTTGTGTTTCGCGCTGGCGTTGTGGAATGGGAAAGACCCGATTCTGAAGGAGCGGCTCTTCGGGCTGACCGGTCCCGAAGGCAATCACGGCGAGGACGTGAAAGAATGTTACTACTACCTCGATTCGACCCCGACGCACTCGTACATGAAGGCGTTGTACAAGTATCCGCAGGCGGAATTTCCCTACGCGCGGCTGGTGGAGGAGAACCGGCGGCGCGGCAAAGGCGATCCGGAGTTCGAACTCCTCGATGCGGGCGTCTTCAACGACAACCGCTACTTCGACGTGTTCGCCGAGTATGCCAAGGCCAGCCCGGATGACATTCTGATTCGCATCACGGTCGCCAATCGCGGTCCCGCGGCCGCAACGCTGCATTTACTGCCGACGCTCTGGTATCGCAACACCTGGATCTGGGGCTGCAAACACGAAGGGTGCTGGATCAAGCCCCGGCTTGGCTTGCAGCCGGACGGCGCCGTGATCGGCGACCATGTGAGTTTCGGGAAGCACATCTTCGTCGCCAGCGGTGATCCGCAATTCCTGTTCACGGAAAACGAGACGAACACCCGGCGGCTGTACGGCGCGGATAACTACACGCCCTACGTCAAGGACGCGTTCCACGAATACCTGATCCACGGCCGGTCCGCCGCGGTGAATCCCAAGCAGGTCGGAACGAAAGTCGGCGCTTACTACAAGCTGGTCGTGCCGGCAGGGAAAGATGTCGTGGTGGAGATGCGATTGACGGCGGGCGGTCGCGTCCTACCGGCTGTGGGAAAAGAGTGCGATCAGATTTTCCGGTCGCGCGTCCGGGAGGCCGACGAATTCTACGCGGCAAAACTGCCGGCAGGGTTGTCGGGCCAAGAACGCAACGTCATGCGCCAGGCGTATGCGGGGCTGCTGTGGAGCAAACAGTTTTACCACTACATTGTGCGCGACTGGCTGGAAGGTGATCCGCAACAGCCGGCGCCACCGGCCAGTCGCAACGGCGGGCGTAATGCGGAATGGCAGAACCTGTACAACCGCGACATCATCTCGATGCCGGACAAGTGGGAGTATCCGTGGTACGCGGCGTGGGATCTGGCGTTTCACATGATCCCATTCGCCAAGGTTGATCCGCAATTCGCCAAAGACCAGCTCGTGCTGTTCCTGCGCGAGTGGTACATGCATCCCAACGGTCAACTCCCCGCTTACGAGTTTGCGTTCGGCGATGTGAACCCGCCCGTGCACGCCTGGGCGTGCTGGCGCACCTACAAAATCACCGCGCCGCACGGTCAGCGCGACCGCACGTTTCTGTCGCGCACGTTCCAGAAGCTGCTGCTGAATTTCACCTGGTGGGTCAACCGCAAGGACGCCGAAGGAAAGAATCTGTTCTCCGGCGGTTTCCTCGGCCTGGACAACATCGGCGTCTTCGACCGGTCCAAACCACTCCCAACGGGCGGCCATCTCGAACAGGCCGACGGCACCGCGTGGATGGCGTTTTATTGCAACACGATGCTGTCGATGGCGCTGGAACTCGCCCAAACCAATCCGGCCACCGAGGACATGGCCTCGAAATTCTTTGAGCACTTCGTCGCCATCGCCGACGCCATCAACACGCTTGGCGGCACCGGTCTCTGGGACGAACAGGACGGGTTCTACTACGACCAATTGCACGTGGACGGTCAGTCCGTCCCCTTGCGGATTCGCTCGTTGGTGGGCCTGATGCCGTTGATCGCCTGCGAGATTCTGGAGGAGGACGCGATCGACAAGCTGCCGGGGTTCAAGAAACGCATGCAATGGTTTCTCGAACACCGCAAAGATCTGGCCCAGCATATTTCCTATATGGTGGACGACGCCCCCGGCCACAGCCACGGCCACCGGCTGCTGGCGATCCCCTCACGGGAACGGTTGGAGCGCGTGCTGCGCTACCTGCTCGACGAGAATGAATTTCTCTCGCCTTACGGCATCCGCTCCGTTTCAAAGATTCACGAGAAGCAGCCGTACGTCTTTCGCGTCGGCGGCGAAGAGCACCGGGTCGATTACGTCCCCGGCGAATCGAACACGGGATTGTTCGGCGGCAACTCCAACTGGCGCGGCCCGATCTGGTTTCCGATCAACTTCCTGCTCGTCGAGGCCCTGGAACGCTACCACCATTTCTACGGCGACACCCTGCGCGTCGAGTGCCCGACCGGCTCGGGCCAGATGATGAACCTGCAAGATGTCGCTGACGAAATCGCCTCGCGTCTGGCGCGCATCTTCCTGCCCGACGGAAGCGGTCGCCGCCCCTGCCATGGTGAAGAGCGGCGGTACACCGAAGACCCGCACTGGAAAGACCTCGCGTTGTTCTACGAATACTTCCACGGCGACACCGGCCGCGGCCTCGGCGCCACCCATCAGACCGGGTGGACCGCCCTCGTCACCCGCTGCATCGAAGAAGCCGCCCGAGCACGGGAATCAATTTGATGGTGCTGATTTGTAGCCAGGGGTGATTGCGCCCGCCGCCGTCGTGGTGTTTGCCAAGTAACTCCCTTTGGTTCATAGTCGCCCGCGTAGCATGAAAACAGGACGACTGAACGGAAAAGTGTGCCTGATCACGGGAGCCGCGCGCGGAATCGGGGCGACGACCGCGCGATTGTACGCGCGCGAAGGCGCGAAGGTGGCGGCGGTGGACGTGAAAGATAAACTGGGTCGAAAAGTCGTCGCCGATATCCGGCAGCGTGGCGGGGACGTGATCATCCACATGGCGTCGGAGTCGGGCCTGATCGGATTCCCGATGCATCCCGCCTACTGCGCGTCGAAGGGCGCGGTCATCAATCTCACCCGTTCGATGGCGCTCGGACATGCGGCGGACAAGATCCGGGTTAACTGCATTTGTCCCGGCACGATCCCGACGCCGCTCGACCACGAGTTCGTCTCGCAACTGCCCAACCGCGCCGAGGTCGAGGCGTTCTTGAAGCAGGAACATCCGCTCGGTCTCGGTACGGAAGAAGACATCGCCCAGGCCGCGTTGTACCTGGCCTCCGATGAATCGTGCTACATGACGGGCGCGCCGCTGATCGTGGACGGGGGATACACGGCGAAATAACCCAACAGTTGAGGGAGGAGCCGATGACAAACGGAGCCGAACGATCAAAACGTGGTCAGTTGCTCGATGACGGATTCTGTGTTGTCGAGAACGTGCTGACGCCGGCGGAGGTTGCCGGAGTTCGCGAGGTGACGGACCGGCTCATCGCCGCCATGAGCGCGGAGGACGCCAAGCGCGAGCGCTCGACAGGCAGCATGATCCCCGTGGTGAAGGATCATCGATTGGCCAGGTTGATCGCTCATCCCCGCGCGCGGGCGACGCTGGAGGCGATGGGGCTGGAGGACACGCGCTTCCAGTCGGGCTACATCATTTCCAAACCGCCCAAGAGTCCGCGCTTGTTCTGGCATTTCGATTGGGGTTTTTGGAACCACGCGCTCAGCTTCGAGAAGGTGCCGGTCCAACTGTTCCTGATGTACTACCTGACCGATACGTCGCGTGCCAACGGTTGTCTGCGCGTCATCCCGGGCTCGCACCTGAACGAAAACCCGTTGCATCGGCTCATGGCCAAGGCGCACACGTCGAGCTTGAAGGAAGCGGTCAACCTCAACAGCGTCGAGTTTCAACTGCGCCCCGACGAAGTCGATGTCTGCGTCCGCGCGGGCGATCTCGTGATCGGTGACTCGCGGATCCTGCACGCGGCCCATTCCAACGAGAGCGGGGATCGACGGACGGTGATCACGCTTTGGTATCACCCGCACTTCAACGCGTTGCCCGAGGCGTTGCGCGCGGGGTTCGTGATGCGTCGGGATCCGTTGCCGGCCGATTGGCCCGCCGAAGCGCGGCAGTTGTACGAGTCCGTGACCATTCGGTACGATGGAACGGCAACGCGCTGGCCATTCAGCCGCGACTGGGTGACGCAGAAAGAATTCTCCGCCCGTACGCAACGATGACGGCGCGCGCGCACATTTGATGATGCGCTACCACGCGCCGCTTGACGACTTCGCGAGTCATCTGAAATGGGTGCTGCGGATATGCCGGCAGGGCCGTATCGGTGAAGTCATCTTCATCATCGATCCCGAGGAACATTTCACGGGCTTCCCCACGCTGGAACGGCCGCGACGCTGGGCTGGAAAACTCAAGCGCGCGGGCGCGGTCCTCCGCCGGCATCGCATCGTCATGAGCATCAACCCCTGGGTCACGCTCGGCCACAACGGGCGCGGGTATGCGCCGCGCTGCCGTTTTCCAGCTATTTCTGCACGGCCTTCGACTGCGTGCTTCACGAGGTCCGGCAACAATGGCTCATCCCCGGCGAGCACCAGACCTTCTGGAACTATTCGCTCGCGCCGGAAAGTCCGTGGACGGATCTGCTGTGCGAGCGGGTCACGGAGTTTCTGCGACAATTTCCCGTGGAGGTGCTGTTCTTCGATTGGTTCCGGTACGGCGACCACAAGGACCCGCATCCCGTGAAGCCGGCGTGGTTCGTTGAGCAACCGTTCCGCGAGATCATTGGGCGACCGATGTCAGCCAAGGCCGAGGAAATCACGCCCGAAGAATCCCTGTGCTACCGGCGCGAGGTGTTGGCCCGTCAGTTCTGCCGGTTGCGTGACGCGACCCGGAAAGCGAGTCCGCAGACCAAACTCATTTTCACTCCGCCCTACCATGCGCCCGCCGAACCGCTCTGGGTGGATCATCCGATGGTGAAGGAGAGCGACGGTCTGCTGGCGGAATATTCCAAACCGGAGACAATGGAATGGCTGATCTCCATCCGGCAACCACATCAATGCCTGATCGCCACGCCGATGGGTCCGGGTGACATGGAGGCCGCGGTGATCAAGCAGCTTTACGCGCGCGGCTGCGGCATGTGCGGTTATCTCTGGGGCGTTCCGCCGCGCTTGAAACCCCACCCGCGATTCGATCAACAGCTTCGCGTCGTCAGTCAGGTCTTCAAAGAATTGCGATGAACCAATGGCGTGTTCCGCGCCTCTGGCAGTCGCCGAGCGCGCCGGTGATCTACGCCGACGAGGCATTGCGCGGGGTGCGCCAGGCCGGTTTCGATTCCGTCCGGCTCCGGGGCCGGCGCTATGATGTGATGTCACGCCGCACTGCTGGTCGTATCACGCGTCGATCCCGTTGACCGACGCGTATTCGGGAACGACAACTCGGCGAACGGGCTACCGATGCTGGATTCCCGTAATTCCTTACGATTCAGCGGCGACAAGGTTGTTGGTGAGTTGCCGCCGCGCGGTTTTGATGCAAACTACTCGCTGAATCAGCTCGCCAGCTTGATCACCGGAGAGTGCGCCTTGCGCAACAGCCGGCGCTCGCGCCCCAGGAAGGCGCCGATCAGGGCCGTCGCAAACGCGCGCTCGGTGGCGTGGTCGGGATGAGCCGAGGTCCGGCAGAGCGGCAAGAGCGTCCAAATCTCCCCGCGACCGACACGATGACAGATTAACAGCGGACGCCCCGCCTCATCGTGAATCGCCACCCGCGCTTCACCGATGGGACGGACGACCGCCATGTTCCGGTCGGGGAAGCCCGGTAGCTTCCAGCCTTGGTCTTTCCAGGTGAACGATACGGCGTGGTCCGGGAGGAAATCGACAATCTCCGCACCCACCAGTTCACGGCCGGCGGGGCCCCAGCAGTACGGACTCGGCGACCACCACAACAACCGCCGCCCGGCGGCGACGGTCGGAATCAGTCGCGCCATCTCGTCGTCACGCAACCCCGCGCCGGGAATAATGAGCGGGGTGCGCAACTCGTCCGTCGGTGCGCGGATCACGACGGCGTGCCGGCCTGATTCCTCCAGAATCGAATCCACGCCCGCGTATTGTTCACATTGCACGGCAGGATGATTGCCCGGGTTGTTTTGGTTGTCGCGGAAATACCATTCCTGCGGCAACAAGAGTTCCACCCGTCGTGCTAGCGGGAGCGGAGGCGGTGTCAACGTGCCACTGGTCAGCTCGCGCGCGAATTCGACGAACGGCTCCAGGCCGGGTTTCACGCGCCGCTGATGGTCGGTCAGTCCCAGCGTCCGTTCAAGGCCGCCTTTCCCGTAGGGGTGGATTGAGGTTCGGATGTCGGTCCAACACCAGAACAGGAAGCCGTTCGCGCCCGCGCGCAGGGCGCGATCCAACATGCCGGAGAGATAAACGCGCTGCTCCTTCACGCCAAACGTGGCGATGGTGCCGAACTCCTGCACCATCACCGGTCCGAACGCTCGCAGGAACTTGACGTAGAACGGCAGCCGTCGCTGCGTTTCGGGCGCCCGCATGCCGGGCATCCACGTCTCGTTCCACGACGGCACGGGGTAACCGTGGGCGCTGTAGAAATTCCAACCGACATTGTCCGTGAGCCGGAAGCCTTGGTCTTTGAAGATCATCATCTGTTCGTTGCCGGGAACAACGAGGACGCCCGGCAATTCGGCGCGGATTCGTTTCAACAGGTCGAGGCACCAGTCGCGCACGACATCGGGAGGGGCGTCGTGGGCGTCGGGCAGGCAGGACATTTCGTTGCCAGCGTCGATAGCGAGCAGGTTGCCGGTGCCGCGGAGAATGCCGGCGACGCGTTGGGCGTACGCCAGTGAGCGTTCGCGCAGTTCGGGATCTTCAAACAGATTGCGGCGGCCTTTCCACGAGGGCCAGAAGATGCCGCCGCTCATCCAGGCGGTGAACAGGGAAGGGTGGGGGCACAGGTCCAATTCCTCGCACCAGCGGCAAAACTTCCGGAGGCGTTGCTCCATCAGCGGTTCGTACTTGCCGGGCTCCGGTTCGAAATCTTCCCACGTCAGGAAGAACCGCACGGTGTTGAACCCGAGTTGGCGCATGGCGGCGAGGTCGGCATGGATTTCGGCTTCGGGCCAGACGCGCCAGAAGCGGGCACCCGCGGAGGCGGCGGTGTAGTTGCAGCCGACCGGCCAGAAGTGTTGACCATCGCGCAGGAAGTAGCCGGCAGCATCCAGTTGGAAATGGGTCATGGTTTGTGGAGGTTTTTGTAGCATTTCAGGCGCAGCATATCAAGATGAAATATTTCATTGACGGTGGAACTATTTTCTTGCACACTCGCGAGCGCAATTGAAGGAAAGCCATGGCCGATCAAGCCACCATCGTTGATGTTGCCCGTCGCGCGCGGGTTTCGCTGGGCACCGTGTCACGCGTGATCAACCGCCATCCGAGCGTGACGCCGGCGTTGCGCGAGCGGGTGTTGGTGGCCAGCCGCCAACTCGGGTTCGCGCCGCGCGTCCAGCATCACGCGATTGGCGTGATTGTGGGTTTCAACCCGGCGACGTTGTTCAGCGCGAGCACGGCGCTGGTCGCGCTGTTGATGCAACAATTGGCGGCCCGCGATTACACGATGGAATTGGTGGACCTCGAGGACATCGATCTGGCGTACGAGGCGCACGTCGAGGGCATCATCGGGGTGATTTTCGACGAACGCATCACCAAGCTGCATCGCATTCCGAATCAGCCGGTGGTGACGATCAATCAGCCCATGCTGGAGCAGGGCATTCACAGCGTGTGCACGGATCACTTTCAACAGGCGGTGTTGGCCACGGATCATTTGTTGCAGCACGGCCATCGCGCGATTGCGTTCCTGGAGAATGGACCGACCAACTGGGGCAGTCAACAGCGTTTGGCCGGTTATCGCGTCAGCTTGGAAAAGGCCGGGGTCGAGTTCGACCCGCAACTGATCTGTTACGCCAAGGGCGATCCCGTCTATGCGCAACTCAACCGGCTCGTCCGGCGCGGCATCACGGGCATCGTGAATTTCAGCGAGGATTACGGGTTGGAAGTGTTGCACGTGTTGACGCACATCCTCAAGCTTTCCATCCCGCAGGATATTTCCGTCGTGACGATGGAGAACCAGCCGGTGTTCGAGTATCTCAGCCCGCCGCAGACGGTGATTCGCCAACCACTGGAAGAACTGGCGAAGGCGGCGGTGGAACAGGTGCTGCGCTTGCGGCGGACCGGTTGTGAGCGCGGCGGGACGCCGATCAACATCGTCCTGCCGTGCGAGTTAATTGAGCGCGAATCGGTCGCCCAGGTCGGCGACCGAGTCGCGGCTACGAAAGTCAATTGGGTGAAAAAGGAAGGAGAACGAAGATGAACCAGCAAAGACTGATATCTGTCGGAATGAAAATGGGGATCGTGACCCTGGCATGGGCGATCCAAATGGGTAACGCCCGGGCGGTGACGATGGCGGGTGCCACCTGGGATGCGAGCGTCAACCTGGACTTTGCGGCCGGCAGCACGGCACCCACTGCGATCGGTGGGTCCGTCGTCATCACCACGGGCAACGGCGGCAAGTTCGACGAAGGAATCCATTTGCCGGCCGGCGGCAGCGACAGCACCCGTGTTTTACAATACGACGGCTTGGGCAACCTCGACAAGAACCAGGGCACGGTGACCTTCTGGTATAAGCCAGGGGTGGACTACTTTAACTTCACCGGTGGGCGCATCCTGACAATCGAGACGGCCGCCGGCGGCGGTGGGCGTTTGGTGGACATCTATGCCGGCAACCCCGTCGGCGGCGGCTGGGACAGCTACATGTCGGCGAACGGCATGAGCAGTTCCGCGACGACCCTTTACGACGCCGATGACTGGCTGTATTTCGCGTTTGTCTGGGACGCGGCGGTGGGGTCGCACCGGATGTGGGTGGGAATCAACTCCGGCATGGCCACGAACTATGCCGGCACCGCCTACGCCCCCTGGACGCCATCGGCGGGCAATCCCGATTCGATCAACATCGGCAGCTTCGACGGCACGGTGGGAAGCGGTCAGTTCAGTCGGGGCGTGTGGGATGATTTGTTCATTTCGGATCAGGTCCTCTTTGACCCGAACGCCAGCGCCATTCCGATGCCGCTGTCGTCGTTCACTGTCACGCCGGAGCCCTCGATCGCGGGACTGCTGGGCATCGGCGCTCTGGTCGGCGGATGGTGGCGACGCCGGAAGTGACCGACCCGACCACCCTCATCATCGAAACCGTTGCGACCGAAAGCCAAAGCATTCACGCTCGTGGAATTGCTGGCGTGCCAGCCGAAGCCCTGGCGAAGGCATGCGAAACAAGCGTTTACGCTTGTTGAGTTGTTGGTGGTGATCGCGATCATCGCGCTGCTGGCGGCGCTATTGTTGCCGGCGCTGAACAAGGCCCGGGAACGAAGCCGTCAGGTCGTTTGCGTGAACCACTTGAGGCAGATTGGTCTCGGGATCACGATGTACGCGCAAGATTTCCGGGATCGGATCGTCCCCGTGCAGATCGGCGGTGCCGGCACGTACACGTGGAACCTTGAACTGACGATGGCGGGCTACACCCCAACGGCCCATAACAAAGGCGAGCCTCCGGCCACCACCACGCATCCCTATCCGTTGAAAACTTCGATCTATAATTGTCCCTCCGAAAAATACGTGGATCTGCTCAAACCCATTTACTACAACGTCGCCGTCGCGGGACCAGAAGGCACATCCTACGCCCTGAACAACGCGCTCGGTGTTCGAAGCGATCCCACCGACCCCGATCCGTACAGCCATCGCGGACTGTCAGTCTTTACATCCGCGGCGGGCACGATGGTGGCCACCGAGATTTACATCGACACGGGCGTGACCGGCGAGGGAGTCTTCAGCTTCGGTTATATCACTCCGGCGTGGGGCATGCCGTCGCCTTCCGGGAATCCGCAATACAGCATGATCAAATATCGGCACAGCGGCGGCGTCAACGTGCTGTACCTGGACGGGCACGTTCAGCGGCTGCCGGAAGCGTTGCCGCCCCCCGTCGGCTGGCCAATGCCGGATCCCAATATCACGAATCTGGAAGCCCGAGTCTTTTGGTTGGGGTGGTGATCGCGCGGATGATCGGCAATCCACCGTGAAGAGAACTGTCCGGAGCAAAACTCTCTCATTCCTTTGTCGTGCGGTTATTTTGTTCGCCACGCTTATGAACTCCACCAGCACCTCAGCGGGATTGAAGCAGATCGGTGACTGCTACCACTTCAACGCGCCGGCCTACGAGATCATCATCGGCCCGGATGGCAATGTGTATTCGCTCGTCCTGGCCGGCACGTCGATCCTCGGCGGCGGCCCAGACGGCAAGTCAGGCGCATTCTTCATCAACGACAAGGACCAAGTCATCGGGTTCAGCCGCGTCGCGCCAGGTGGCCCGAACGAACTGGTCTGCACCGAGAACGACGCGGAGGTGCGTTACCAATTTTTCCCGGACCGCATCGCGATTCGCCGCGGCGACCCCCATGGCCGATTCGCGAACTGGGTGTGGCTGCCCAGCAAACACATCACGCGCTCGTTGGACGCGCGTTACGACACATCCGTGAACCTGGTGAAACCGGAGATCGACGCGCTTCAGGCGACTGCGCGATGGGTGACGGATACCGGCTCCGTCGTGTACATGCCTGGTTGACCTGGTATCGAAGAGAGAAGATCGCCACCGACCGCGCCGTCGCATTTCTGTCGCACGGTTTCGGCGAGGGTGACGAGAAACCATTCATCATCCGGCCCGTGCCGAAGCCGCGCAATGAGGACGTGATTGCCTTCGACATCCGGTGTGACGATCCGAACTTCCTCATTCCTCGTGGCAACACCGAACTGTTCTCCGTGCGCGCGGACAACGTCTCCTCCAACGCCGTCAACCTCACGGCCCGCTTCCGCGTGCTGACGTATTTGGATCGCAAGCCGGTTTCCTCACGCGACATGCCGATCAAGCTGACCGGCGGGAAGAGTCACCCGCTGTCGCTGGCCGCCAAGCTGAGCAAGCCGGGAATGTATCGCGCAGAGTTGACCGTGCGCGACGCCGAGAAGGAATTGCGCAAGCTGGAATGGGCCTTTGTATATGACTGGCAGCATTGGGATATGCCAACGACGCGGCCGGCGGACTTTAATGAGTTCTGGCAGCAGACATTAGAGGAGCTTCGCAGCCAACCGCTCGACGCGGTCGTCACGCCGCAAGCGGATCAGTCTGGGTGCAAGATCTGTCACGTCAATTTCCGGTCGCTCGGCGAGCGTCGCGTGTACGGCTGGTACATCGTGCCGCCGGGCGACGGGCCGTTCCCGGCCGCACTGATCCTGCCGGGCAACGGCGTTTACCAGATGCCTTTCAATTTCACCTGGCCGCACGGGCGCTACGCGCTGCTCGTCATTCAGGTTCACGGCTACGATGTCGATCTGTCGAACTTTCCGAAAGTATGGCCGTGGAAACACAGCCACGGCAACTACTGGTCCGAATGGGAATCGCGCGAGCAGGCGTTCGCGCGCATCGTGTACGCGAATTGCACGCGCGCCGTGGATTTTCTGATGTCGCGCCCCGAGGTGAACAAGGACGAGCTTTATCTGGAAGGCGGCAGTCAGGGCGGTGGTTTGGCCATCATCACCGCCGCGTTAAATCCCGCGATCAAGAGCGTGTACATCAATGCTCCGGGCCTGTGCCGACTGGATTGGTTGTATCCACACTTCCTCGATGCGCCCTTCCCGTGGAATGGCAAAAGCCCGAAGCCGTCCGGTATGAGCGACAAGGAACTCCTGCGCATCATGTCGTACTACGACGCGGCGAATTTCGTTCCCGACATTCGTTGTCCCATCACCGCGAACATCGCACTCCAGGACTCGGTCACCATCGGTGGCACGGCGCTGGCCGCATTCCGCAACACCCGCGCGCCGCTCACACTCGTCAACGGCATCTGGATGAACCATCGCGTCGATGACCGGATGAATGAAGCGCACCTCAAATGGCTGAAACAAACCGTGCTGAAATGAATGTAAGACCTCTCGTTCTCGCCGCCGCGTTCGTAGTACCGACTTTAGTCGGTCTCTCCGCTGCCAACGCCAACATCTTGTTCCTAAATCATTTCGATTCCTCGCTCGACGCCGACCACAGCCAGTACAGAGAGCCGCAGGCGATGGCGGGCGGTCTGCAACTTTCCAAAGACGGCGACGGGTATCTGTTTGAAGGTTCGCCACCGCGCCGCGCGTTGGACGCCGGTTACAGCGATGGGGCGGATCGCCAGGCGGTCGTTCGTTTCTCCCAAGCCAACCTTGCGAGCACGCGCGGCACGATCGAAGTGTGGGTGAAGACCGCGTGGGACGCCGATCCCCCGCAAACGCTCAAGCAAAACCGGTTCCGCCACTTTTTCTCCGCGCCGCTCGAGAACAAAGGTTCGATCAATCTCTACTACGCGTGTTACCACGGGAACTCATACACGCCCTACATCGCCTTCCACATTAACGACGGCAGGTCGATCATCGAGGGTCAGCTTGGGCCAGATTACATCGTCAACTTCCGCCTCGCGCCCGATGAAACGGGCAACGGCTTCGTCTGGAAAAAAGACACCTGGCATTACCTCGTCGCCACGTGGACGCCGACGAAGCTGCGACTGTTCTGTGACGGGAAATTGATGGCCGAGCAACCGTTCGACAAACCAATCGACATCCCGCCCGGCGCCGGTCCAATCTGCGTCGGCAACAACACCGGCAATTGGGGCGGCACGGACTGCCTCGCCGAGGCGCTCATCGACGAAGTCCGCATCAGCGACGGGCCGTTGTACGAAGACATGAAGGAAATCCCCGTTCCTAAGACGATGCTCGACTCAACAACTGATGCGGCGATCATCGCCGCGGGTGGGCCGACTGTGCTCCGCCAGCCCGATCCGCGCCAGTACGAATGCTATTTCACGGACACGCCGCCCGTGATCGACGGCCAACTCGATGATCCGGCATGGCAGCGCTTGCCGGCCATGTCGGGCTTCCTCATCTTCGGCAAGGTGGACGAGTTCACGCCCGTCCAGACCGAGGCGCGGTTTTGTCGCGACGACAAGAACATTTACGTCGCTGTGCTCGCGTACGAGAACCAGCCTGAGAAGCTCAAGAGCAACGTGCCGCCCGACCCGACCGGCAAGGAGAACGGCGCGGTGTTTGCCGACGACTCGGTTGAGGTGTTCTTCGGGACGAAGCGCGGCGAGTTGCCCAACGTTCAGATCGGCATCAACAGCCTCAACGCGCGCTGCGACATTCTCCACAAGGAAGGCAGTTCGGATCTCAAGTGGAACGGCACGTATCAAACGGCGACGGCCAAAAGGACAAATGCCTGGATCGTCGAGCTGGCGTTTCCCTGCGAAAATCTCGGCCCTCCGCCCAAACTCGGCGACATCTGGGGCATGCGCGTCGCGCGCAACCGCAACGTCGGCGGATTGTTCCTCTCGGCGGTCAACTACGCCAGCACCGGCTATCAGAACCCGATCCAGTTTGCCCGGTTGGTCATGGCGGGGGAATTGCCCAAGCTCGACGTGACGAAGCAGGAGAACCTTCTCAATCAGGACTACATCAAGAGCACGCGCGCTACGCTGGAGAAATTCCTGCGCGAGGCGAAACCACAGATGGCGTTCAGCGCCGACGTGCCCGCCGCCGTGAAGCAACAGGCCGGCATCACGCCGCTCGAAGACGCCATTCAGTCTTCGCTCGCGGATTATCAGTCGCTGCTGAACGCGAAGAAGCCTTCGCCGATTCGCACCTGGAACGAAGCGCGGTTACGGGCCGAGACGGACAACGCGACGCTCGAGAAACTCGGCTACTTGCTCGCCAACGCGGGCGGCCTGCGCGCCACGTTGCCGTCAAACTCGCTGACCGGCATCGGCAAGGAGAACGGCCTGTGGTATCTGGCCTCCGATCAAATGGCCGCCGCCATCGAGCCGAAGCACGGCATGGTTGCCGGTATCTGGGATCGCGTCACGGGCCAGCCCCTCGTCGTCAACGGCTACTTCCTGTATCAAGCGCAGACCAGGACGAACGATGTCAGCGCGGACGAGCGGACCGACAAAGTGACACGGCTCAAACACGAAGGAGATCGTTTGGTCGTCGATTGCACGAATCCATCCCTGCCGGGAGTGAAGCTGCGGAAGTCGTACTATCTGGAAACAATCGGCAAGTCCTCCCGTCTCCTCTGTCGCCGCATCGAGATTACCGGCAAAGTGCCAGAACCGACGCTTCTGCAAGTCACCTCGCGCACGCTGTACGACGAGAATTACCGCAAGCCATCCTGGTACAACCGCATCTTCGTCATCGGCACGATGGGCGACGGACGCTCGTCCGCGCTGGCGAGCGAGGTGACCTCGCGTGTCCAGCAACGCGCGTGGTTCAATTCCGAGGAAGGCCGCGCGCAGTTTGCACTCGCCAACCCGGCCACGGACACAGGTCTCGGCGAATATCTCTACAAGGAAAACGACGCGTGGGCGTTTCCGCAGGCGCTGCCGTCCAGCTACTGGACTCCGTTTGGCTGGGACATGGGTTTCTGCCAGTTGTTCGTGGACGATCCCGCCTACCGGAAGAAACCGTATTCCGCCGAGCTTCGTTACCATTTGTTCCGGGGCGACCGCTGGACGTTTCACCGCGAATACATGAGCCTGCCGGAGTACGCCGCGTTACTCGCCGACCCGCCGTTACCGAGAGCCGCGCACATCATCGACTCGGTCGGCGCGAGCGTGGGCCAGCTTTGGCCAGACGAACCGCGAATCGCCAAACTGCGCGAGGGCTACGCCGGCACGGCGATGCAGGCGCTATATCGGCCCGATGAGTTCACCTGCTCGGCCTACGCCGCGACGGACAAACGCTGGCCCGATTACCCCGCCGCCGACGATCAAGAGTGGGTCGTGCCGCATCACAACAATCCCACGGTGATCGTCGAACGCGGCAAATGCGCCGACATGAAGGGGGGCGTCGCTGCGTTTCGCGCGCTCAATCCCCGTTTTCTTTCCCAGACCTACGATTTCGTCACGGACATCTACAAGTTGAGCGAGACGTACAAACTTCACCCCGACTGGGTGCGCACGTCGCGCGACGGCCAGCCGGTGGTCGGTTTCTACGGCGGTTCGTACTGGTCGGCGGACTGGAGCAAGGGGTACGTCGATGCGCTCATCGCGGGCCTATTGCGCTCGATTGATTACTATAAGTTCGATGTCTGCTATCTCGATTTCAGCGTCGGCATTGTTGTCACCGATTGGAAACGCAGCCACGTCGTCACGCTCGCCGAGCAGATTGAGTTTGTGCGCCGACTCCGGGAGGAATTGCACACACGCGGCGTGATGCTCTGGCTGAATTCGTTCCAGGGCCAGCCGTACTACGACATCGGTTTCTTCGAGGGCCTCGGCGGGTCGTACGGAAGACACTGGCGGGATCACGCGGAAGCGCATTTGACGACGAAGCTGTACGCGCCTCCCGGCGTGCCGATCATCCCGCTCTATTGGCACGGCGGCGACCAGTTCAAGGAGAGCGGCGAATCGGCGGGCGAGACCGTCTATCTCGACAAAACCGTCGGCGCCGGTCTGACCTCGCATGCGTGCTACCTCGATCCCTATCACCTCCACTTCCCCGCGCTCGACGGCAGCGGCGGCGCGGACTGGGTTGCCGTCGCCAAGTATCAGATGGCCGTGCATCACGCCGCGCTGGAGTTGCGCCCGAGCGAATGGGCGGACGCTGGTCTGCGCGACCCGTGGTGGGAGAATCCCCAGAGCACGCTCGAAGCCTACACGCTCCGCATGCCCGATAACACTCACCTCGTTAACGTGATCAGCCACCAAGCGAAGCCCGCCGATGCGACCGTCAGCGTTGACCTCAACAAGATGGGTTTCGATCCCGGCAAGCGAACATTCGTCTGGCAGTTGCTCCGGCGCGACTACGCCAGCTACCCGAAACAAAACCCTGTGCCGTCCAACTGGAACGAATTGTTCAGCACCCGCGTCTGCGCTTCATCAGTTCCCGGCAAGAGCGAATTGAGTTACGTCATCCCGCAATTGCCGCCCGACCGGCTCTGCGCCACCGCGATCACGCAGACGCCCGCCGCGATCATCTCCGCGGCCGGCATCCCGACGCAAACGTTGTTGCCGGCCGTGCTAAACTGCGGTGTCACCGGCAGCGCCGACGAATCCGCCAAGCGCGTGACGCTGACCGTGAACTGTAACAAGCCGGTCGAGATCATCGCTTGGTGGCCCAAGACGTGGGGCGCGGCGCACGCCAAGGTCGCGACCACGGAGCTGCCGACGACGCCGATCTCGTTCGGCTCGGAAGACTTCGTTCGGTTTGTTCTTGAGAAAGGACAATGGAACGTGGAGTTGAGCACGCAATGAACTCGTTTGTAGTACCGACTTTAGTCGGTTTGGTTTGTTCCACCTTCGCCTTCGGCCAGAGCGCGAGCCAGCGGATGAAACTCACGTTCTTCGCCCAACCGCCCACGGGTGACTTTGTGGCGACGCTGCCGGGTGCGGCCACGCCCGCCTTTCGATTCCTCGTTCCCGAATGGATCAACGCGGACAGCTTCGATGTGCTCAAGCGCGCGCAGTCGATCCTCTCGTGGAGTGGCCCGTTCCACACTGCGCCGCAAACGTGGACAACGGATACGCAGGGAACGCTTCACGGCGTTCTGATCGTCACCAACCTTCTCCAGGCGATCACCGTGGTTGAACCACACGAAGAATTCGTCGCGATCAAATGGGAACTGCGCAACCTTACCGACATAACTTGGGAACATCCGCGCACCGATTTCTGCATGGGGGTCAACGCGGGCGGTGGACAGTGGGCCAATAAGACATTTCTTCCCCTGAGCAAACTGGACCGGCAGGAGGACGGCGCGTATTGGCATGACCGGGTGGCCGCGCGCGGCGCGTACATCCACAGCGGCGGCCAGTGGATCAAATTCGCCGACGCCAAGGACAAGCCGCTTGATGCGACCATCATTGCCGTCGCCAACGAAAAGGACGAGACTTTTGCGTTCATGATCTGGGACGTGCCAGCCCCCGCGCCGTGGATCAACAACGAAAACGCCTGCATGCATCTGCGCCCGCAACTGGGCGACAAGATCGCTCCCGGCAGGATCGCGGCGCTCCGTGGTCGCGAAGGAATCACCCCCAAGGGCCTCGCGGAAATCTGGCGGCTCTATCAGGAGCTTCTCAATGACACCAAGTAGATTTCTGGTCGTCACTCTGGTTGCCGGCGCGCTCGCGTGGCCGGCCCAAGCGGCGCGCCGCGCCGTGGCGAGCGGGCGCAACGACGTCGTCTATCTCGCTCCGGCTACCGAACCGTATGAGGCCCTGCCGCTGGGTAACGGTCAGCTTGGCGTCATGGTTCGCAACGCCGGAGGGATGACCTATCTTTTCAACCACGGCAGCTTTTTCGCATCCGCCGACCAGAACCAACTGTTGATCTCGTCGGGTGAACTCACGGTACGCTTGCCGGAAGCGTGGATGAAAGGGTTCGTCGAACAGCGGCTCGTGTTGCACGACAGCGAAATCACCGCCCGTTTCCAAACCGGGAAAGACACGCACACCGTCACCTCGTGGTTAACCGAAGGGCTCGATGTGTTGGTCATTGAGATCGAGAGCGCCGCGCCGCTGCCGGATTTGACAGCGGACTTGTGGGTTTGGCCGCGGACGGGCAGATTGCGCTGACGACGGTTGGTTTGTCGCAAGCGCGGGCGACGACGTTGTTGGTCGGAAACAAGGGGGAGACGAAGAGCGAAGGCGACCGGGCCCGGGTGACGATTCCGAGTGGGGGCCGTCGCTCGATGACAATTCTGGTCGCCAACCCGGTCGCGCGCGGCAAGGAGTTGACGGAGGGCGCGGCCCTGGCGGAGGCGCGAGCAGTCTTGGAGAAGGCGCACGCGGTCGGGGTGGATGCGTTGCGCAGGCAACGCAAGGCGTACTGGCATTCCTTCTGGTCGAAGACCGATGTCGTGATGCACTCGGACGACGGTGTGGCGGATTACATCGAGAATCTTTATCACCTGTTTCTGTACTGGATGGCCGGCAGTTCGCGCGGCAGCGATGCGCCCAAGTTCAATGGCAGCAATTACATCTTCGGCAATGACTGGCGCGCCTGGGGCGGACAATATTGGTATCAGAACACACGCGAGATGTACTGGTCGCTCCTACCGGCGGACCACGGGGAATTGCTCGAGCCATTCGTGGATTTGTACTGGCGGCATCTGCCGGCGGCGCGCGCGCTGGCGAGAGATACCTACGACGCGCCCGGCGCGTGCTATGAGGAGACATTCAACGGGTTCGACGGCGGCGGCGATAAACGTGGCAACCCGTACACGCAGCTTTACCTGACAACAGGCACTGAGATCGCGCATCAGATTTATCAATCCTACTTGTACACGTGCGACGAGACGTTCCTGCGCGAGAAGGCGTACACATTGATGAAGGAGACGGTCAGTTACCATCTCCATTTCCTGAACAAGGAAGCGGACGGCCTGTACCACGTCTATCCCTCGAACGCGCGCGAGACCTACTGGTTCATCAAAGATTCCGTCACCGATCTGGTGGCGTTGCGCACCGTGCTGCCGATTCTGATTCGGGAAAGCCAGCGCCTCGGCGTGGACGCAGAGGAACGGGCGCGCTGGCAGGACGTGCTCGATCATCTCGCGCCGTACGTCGAGGACCAGGGCAAGGGCGTGCTGCTGCCGGGAACGTTCCTGGATGAATTTCCGCCGACCCGCTTCCCGAAAGCCGAGGCGGCGTACCCGGCAGACAAGCGCACCACGAAGAGTCGGGGCAATGCGTTCAACTGCGAAAACGTCGCGTGCGAACCGATCTATCCGTGGGGACTCGTCGGGCTGGACTCGCCGCCGGCGGAGTTGGAGAAATTGCGCCGCACGTTTCGCGCGCGTCCCCATTACGAATGGACGCTCGGCAACTCGTGGGATCCGAGCGTGATCTGGGCGGCCCGACTGGGGATGGCGGATGAACTGTTGCGTTGCATCAAGATGTTCGCGCAAAACGTGCAGACGTATCCCAGCGGCATGGCCGGCACGCCCGGCACGGTGCCAGAAGTCTGGGGCAAAGTCATCAACGACACCCCGGCGTTCGACTCGGCAGGCGTCATCGCGGCCGTGGTTCTCGAAATGAACTTGCAGAGCTACCACGGTCGCCTCCGCGTCTTTCCCTGCGTGCCGCGCGGTTGGGAAAGCGAGTTCACGTTGGCGGCCGAGGGCGGGTTTCTGGTGAGTTCGAAGATCACCAAGGACGGCACGATTCCGTTCATCAAAATCCTCAGCCGCCACGGTGGCCCGTGCACGGTCGTCAATCCGTGGAACGACATGACCAACGCGGTCTTTTCCCTCGAAACGAAACCGGGCCAGACCTACGAGCTGCGCCCCGAAAGGAAACCACCCAGCGCGCCCCCCATCCAAACGGTGCGGAACAACGGGCCGAAATGGCCGTTCCACAACGGCCCCGATGACACGGCGGCGGCCTATCTCCAGCGGCCCGGTACGCAGTTCGGTTTCATCGGCATCGCGAACGATGGCGGCAATCCGGCCCGCAACATGGTTCGCCAGGCGACGGCCGTGGATACCTACCCTTCACCCGCGAGAACTCTCTTCCAGGCGCGATTCAACGATGGTCTGGATGCGACGGGTGCCAAAGCCCACGCCACCGGCGCGCGAATCACCGACGGCGCAGCGGATATCGGTTACGGCGGCGACACATCAGCGACCCTCTGGTACGATGCGGCCGGACACGTGGACAGCCGGCAGGGAACGATTGAGTTCTGGGTGAAGACGGCATGGGACTGGGATTCGCGCACGGTCCCGCCGCACCCGTCACTCATCTGCATCCCGTTGGGCTTGGAGCCAGGCCGCTCGCTCAACGTGTACGCCTACATGCATGACGGCACCGGCCCGGCCTACATTGGGTTCTACATTACCGATGGCCAGAAGCAGGCGAGTGTCAGTCTCCGCGTCGGCCCCGACCTTTGGAAAAAGGACGAATGGCATCACGTCGCCGCGACCTGGAACGAATGGCGGGTACAATTGTTTTTGGACGGCAAACTGATCGAGCGGAAGTTCGTGCCCGATCGCCTCGATCTTTCCGCGCCGCCGCAGAAAATCTTCGTCGGCTGCTCGCCCAACGCGGGCATCTCGCCGAATCCGAACAAAGCGTCCGGTGTGCTGATCGACGATCTCCGCATTCTCGATCAACCCGTGAACGAGATCGTCCCCAACCAACGAGAACAACCATGACCACGCTCCGCAACCACATCCTCCAGGTCGAAATCAACGAAACCAACCTCGCCATCAGCGTCACCGACCGGCGCGGCCAGGCGCGCTGGCAGACGCCGGGCGCGGGGCTTGAGTTGCAGGCCTATGATATCGGAGGACAGAGCTACCGGTGGTATCCGTCGCGCACGGCGACCAAAACCGCCGGTGATCTCAGTTGGTATGCAGCCTCCGCGCTGGCGCGCTGCGAGATTCAGCTCCGTGAGCGAAGCAGGACGCAGGCGGTCGCGCGGGTGAATTACGCGGGATTGGAACTCGCGTTCACCATCGAGTTCACGCTCGACGGCGAACGGTTGGAACTTTTCATCCCGCAGGCGAGTTGGGATTTCACCGGGGAGTATGCGAACGAGGTGATCAGCCTCGATTGCCTGCCGCTGTTTGGCGGGCGACCGAGCGGCGCGAAGGGGTATCTCGTGTTACCGCATTGCGGCGGCGCGATCCGCGAGTTCGCGGACCGGCCCGACCGCGCCCAGCGGATGGCCACCGCGTTGGTCGCCGATCCGAACGCGCCGTACGCGCACGAGCGGGCGGGCAACCGGGCTGATCCACGCGCGCCGCAGTCGTATTGCGGCATGGCGTACGGCTTGCAGACCAACTGGCGCGACCTGATCGCGTATCCACTGTGGGGCGCGGTGGCCGGCGACAGCGGTTGGGCGGCGTACGTGCCGTTCGGCTGCGGCGACGCCGATGCCGGCATCATCACCAGCTCGAACCAGGGCAAGGACCGTCTCTGCGCCGCGCACGCCCGGTTCTATTATCGCGAACACGCGCGCGATCATCGGGTGGACGAAGATCGCAAGCTGGTGTTCACCTTTCTCCACGAGCGGGGCTTGAACTACGCCAGCGTGGGTCGCGTGTATCGGCGTTACCTGCTCACCGAAGGCGGCGTGCCGACCCTGCGCGCGAAATGCAAAGCCAGCCCGCCAACCGATTACTTCGTGAGCGCGTACTGGGCGCGTCCGATGTTGGCGCTGAAGCGTTACTGCTACATCAACAATCCGAACCGGGACGGCAAGGGCATCCTCGATGTCTATCTGACGTGCGACCAACTGGGCGATGAGTTGCGACGCTGGAAGAAGACCGGGGTGGTCAAAGCGGTCGTGCAGATCGTCGGCGCGAACAGCGAAGGACACGACGGAAATCATCCGACCTACTTTCCGCTCGAACCGAAAGTCGGCGGCGAAGAAGGATTCAAGCGACTCATCACGACGATCCGCGAGCTGGGATACCGCAGCTCGGTTCACGTCAACATCCGCGCCTACGCGAAGCCCGCGCCGGATTTTCTCATCGAGAACGTGTTGCGCGACCGGGACGGCGGCGCGGTCTCCGAAGGCTCAGGTCCGACCGGTGACAACTTCCACGCTTGTCCGGCGGTGGCCGGCCCGGAGTTCGCGCGGCGCAATTTCGGACGACTGAAGGCGCTGGGGCTGGACGGCGGGTTGTACACGGATTTCATCGGCGGCATTCTGTTTCGCTGTTACCACCCGCTGCACCCGCTCACCCGGCGTGGTTACTTGGAGGCATTTCGCGCCTACATCAAGGAGGCGAAACGCGTGTTCGGCGCGTACCGCTCCGAATCCATCATCGCGCCCGTCCTGGACCTCTACGATGCCGTCGCGAGCATCATGGCCGGGTACAGAAGCGAGACGATGATGCGGGGCGCGGAAGTGACGGCGCGCGGGCTGGCGGATGAATCCGCGCCGCTGCAGGCAGTCATCTTTCACGGCCTGGTCCTGTACATCACCGAGAGCACCTGCCTGGGACAGAAAGATCCCTGGGCGCGCGTGCTGTGGAACGTCTTGCTCGGCGCAAAACCGACCGACGAAAATCGCGCTCAGCACACCCAGTGGGACGACCTGCGCGCCTTCGAGTACCGTGTCCTGTGCCAGCAGATGAGTTGGTTGCAGTACGAGTTCATCGACAACATCGAGCAACACGGCGCGTTGACGCGCACGGTTTACAGCGACGGCACGGTCGTCTGGGTCAATCACGGGCAATCACCCGCCAAGGCCGGCGGTCGCAAATTGCCGGGACGCAGTTTCTGGGTGAAACCCGGCAAGAAGGGCCGGAAAGAAATCTGGGTCGAAGACAACCCGTCGCTGCACAATCGCCCACCGGCGCCATTTCCCGACGGTTCGATCTGGCCCGACAGTCGCCCGCGCGAGGGCGTGGTGATGAAAGGCGGCCCGGCCAGTTCGTCGCTTGGCATGTTGGTCGGAAAGGATTTCGCGTGAGCCATCCTGAGATCGCGGGGACGCCGTCAGCGATTCTTCGGATGCGGGAGATCACCAAGCAGTTCTCAGGGACTCGTGCGTTGGACGGCGTGAACTTCGACGTGTTCGCCGGCGAGGTGCACGCGCTCATCGGCGAGAACGGTGCCGGCAAGTCCACCTTGATGAACGTGCTGGCGGGGCGGTTCGCCGATTATCGCGGGCAAATCGAGTTTGCGGGAGAGAACATCCGCATCGTCAATCCCCGGCAAGCGTTGAATCTCGGCATCGCGGTGATTTTCCAGGAGTTGAACGTGCTGCCCAATCTCACCGTGGCGGAGAATATCATGCTCGGTCACGAATCGGCGGGACGCCTGCCGGGAACGCTCGACCGGGCCGCGTTGAAGCAGGAGGCGCAGAAGACGCTCCATTATCTGCGGTTCAACCTGCCGGTGCATGAGCGTGTCGAGAATCTCGGCCAAGCCCACCAGTGTCTCGTCGAAATCGCGCGCGCGTTCCGCACGAAGGCGCGCCTGCTGGTGTTCGACGAGCCGACGGCCTCGCTGGGCAGCGACGACGTGGAGAAATTGTTCGCGGTCATTCGCGATCTCAAAACGCGCGGCTTGGGCATCGTGTATATCTCGCACCGCCTCGCCGAACTGCCGCGCATTGCCGACCGCGTAACGGTGCTCCGCGACGGCAAGGTGGTTGGCACGCGGAACATGGCCGCGTGCAGCCTGACGGAGTTGACGCGGATGATGCTCGGTCGCGATCCCGCGGACGGCGACTGCGAATGGGAGGGTCGCGCGGAAGTCCGACTCGTGCCGGAGAACCGCAAGCGCGACGGCAACATCACGGGTCGCCCCGTTTTGGAAAACATCAACGCGAGCATTTTGGGGCGATTGTCGAACCGGCTGGGTTATCTGTCGCCGCGACGCTTGCGTGAGCATGGCGAGACGATGATGCAGCGGATGCAGGTTCAGCCCCTGTTGCCGATGCGCGACATTGAAACGCTCAGCGGCGGCAACCAACAGAAAGTGATCATCGGTCGCACGCTCGCTGCGAATCCGAAGGTGATTCTGTTCGATGAGCCGACGCAAGGAATCGATGTGGGAACGAAGGCGCAGATTTACCGGTTGATTGCGGAGTTGGCGGCGGAAGGACGTGGAATCATTTTGGTCTCGTCGGAATTCATCGAACTCACCAATCTGGCGGATCGGATTCTGGTGATTCATCATGGCCGACTGGTGGAGGAGTTGAGCGGCGATCAGATCGACGAAGAATCGCTGTTTGGCGCCTGCGTGCGGGAGCAGAAAGAATGACGAGCCGCCTCAAGCAGTTCTCAATCGCACTCGTGACGCTCGGGTTGCTGGCCATCTGCCTCGTGAAAGCGAACAACATCCCCTTGTGGCTCGGCAACCTGCTGACCGATGCCGCCGTGTTGGGAAGCATCGCGTGCGGAATGACCTTCGTGATGATCGCGGGCGGATTCGATCTGTCTGTCGGTTCGATTGCTGCCGTGTGCGGCGTCGTGGCGGTGTTGACGATGAAAGAGATGGCGACCGTCGCGCCGTGGCTGGCGATTTCTGTGGCTGTGGTGGCGACGATGACCACTGGCGTCATTCTCGGCGCGCTCAACGGCGGGCTGATCGCCTACGTCGGCGTGAACCCGTTCGTCGTCACGCTGAGCACGATGTTTGTGTTTCGCAGCATCGGCCTCGTCTTGACCAGCGGCGGCCAATCGCAAGTTGTGCCGATCCAGTTCACCGAGTGCTACCGGCTGTTCTATTGGGGCGGTTTTCATGTTCTGAGCCTGAAAATCTCCGTGCCCCTGTTGATCGCCATTGCCGTGTTTCTGGTTTCCCTGTACGTCCTGCGCCTGACGCGATTCGGCCATTACGCCTACGCGACGGGCGGCAACCGGAAAGCCTCTTGGCTCGCCGGCATCAACACGCACCGCGTCGTCGCGCTCACGTACGTCATCAGCGGAGCGGTCTGTGCGATTGCGGCATTGATCTGGACGGGCTTATCCACGACAGCGCAAGCGTCCGACTATGCCGGCAAGGAAATGCTCGTCATCGCGTCAGTCATCGTCGGCGGAACGCCCTGGGGCGGCGGACGCGGCGGTCTGTTCGCGACGCTCTGCGGCCTGCTGCTCTTATGTACGATGGATCAATTGCTCACGCAATTCGGCATCGATCCTCAATACCGACAAATCGTGACCGGCCTGATCATCGTCGTCGCGGTCGCGATCGACTCGTACTCCAAACGGGAAAGAAACTGATCTGTGGCTCTCTCCCGCCGTAGCCTTTGGCCTTGAGATTGTGCCTGGTTTTATCGCAGCTTTTTGGTCTTCGGAAAGGGCTTCGCCCCAGACTTCTCGGCCAACCGCGCCCGAGCGAGACGCACGGCTTCGTGGAGTTTGCGTTCCAGTTCCCGCTTCGGCAACATCTTCGTCCAGTACGTGGCGACATGGATGCCGCTCTTCTCCAACTCCAGCAACTCGACGTGCTGCTGACTTTTGCCGGCACACAAGATCATCCCCAACGGCTCGGCCTCGTCCGTTTCTCGGGCGTATCGTTTGAGCCAGTTCAGGTAGAGTTCCATCTGCCCTTTGTCCGCCGCCTCGAACTCCCCGATCTTCAAATCCATCGCGATCAGCCGGCGCAGCTTGCGGTGGTAGAACAACAAATCCAGATAGTAATCCCTGGCATCGATCTGTATCCGTTTCTGTCGCGCCACGAAACAGAAGCCCGCGCCCAGTTCCAGGATGAACGATTCCATCTCCCGCAAAATCGCCGACTCCATGTCCTTCTCGGCGTAGGTATCGCGCAAGCCGAGGAAATCGAGCACGTACGGGTCGCGGAACACGATATCGGGCGTGAGCTTGTCCTCCTCGCGAAGCTGCTTCAACTCCATCGCCGCGATCCCGCGACTGCAGGACGACTCGCGCGACAATTCTGCTGCCTGCGAGATCACGGAATGAATGGTGCGGGCAGTCTCAAAGCGCGCGGCGAGGATGAGTTCGCGCACGTCCTTCAGCAACGGCGCGACGCCCGTGGCAAGCTTGCCGGAAACTTTGGTGAGCGCGGATGTCTTGGGCATGGTCAATCCGTCGGTTCGTTCACAGTGGGCGATCAGACCATATCGCCCGGTCGAATTCAACCTTTCGGCGAACGACTCTGCCGTACTCGATGCCGACGAAAGGTGAGGCCCTGAAAGGGCGATAGAAAGCGGGGAGAGGACCAGCCGTGACTCTCTCCGCCGCGACATTTCTGAATGCGGGTCACAGTGGACAGGACGCTGAAGCGGGAGGCAGAACCCGCTGTCAGGCAGACGGCGCGGCCGGAATCGGCCTCTCCTTTTTGTTTCTTGAATGACCGAACCAAATGACGGCTACCAAGGCAGCGCCGTGGAGCATCTGACGGACGTTGGCGGCGACGGCGCTGGGGAGGCCGACGAAACGCAGGGCCTCGGGGACGAGGATCATGAACGCGGCGGCGGCGAGGCTGCCCCAGAGGTTTCCCAATCCGCCGATGATGATGATCGAGAGGATGAAGATGGATTCGTGGATGGTGAAGCTGGTCCGGTCGATGAACGAGACGTGGTGGGCGTAGAGCGCGCCCGGCACCGCCGCCAGCATCGTGCCGAGGATGGACATCCGGAATGTGGGAGCGGCATTCTTGCCGCGACCGGGTGCTCCCGGGACACTCCACCATCCGCGCCAATCGCCCGCCAGCAACACCCACTCCCACTTGGCCGAGAGTTCATGCCCGAAGAACGACACCGGCGGGATGCCCGGTATGCCCAGCGGCCCGCGTGTGAGTTCCATCCAATTGTTCATCACCGAGAACAGGATGACGCCCATGCCCAGTGTGCAGATGATGAAATAATCCTCCACCGTCCGCAACGCCACGAGCGCCGTCGGCCATGCCCAGCGGTAGTTAATCAGAAAGTTCTGCGGCAGACGGTGAGGCGCAGGGCGTCGCCGATTCCCGCAGGTGCGGGATCACGTCATAGGCGGCCATAATTTCGTAAATCTCGCTCATGCCTCGGTCTTCGACAGCCAGAACTCCTTCACTTTCTCGAACTTCCCAATCCGCCGGTGAATTTTGACGATCTCTTTCGGATAGAACGCGAGCATGGTATCGCAAAATTCCAGCATCCAAGCGCGACGCTTCTGACTCGGATCAATTTCAATGTGTTTGGAATTGGCGATTTGAATCTGTCCTGTGCCGAGCGCGCCGATGGTGAGGCAACCCCACTTCAAATGCTCAATCGGGACAAAGTGAACTTGCTGGACTGTCACCTTCGTGCCGACGACCGCGTATTTGACCATCAGCATGACGAAGAAGTTGGCGTCGTCTTCGTAAAACCGGGCCAACCGGTCAACGGAAGTCAGGTTCGGCATGTTGAAGGCAGTGCCTTCGCGATGGGTCTTCACGTCCACCACGCAGTAGTTGTTGACCTTGTCCTTGAAGGCGAGGTCGGCCATTGCACGGCGGGCGAAGCTGGCGGAATACTCACCGACGAGGTCGCCGAGAATCTCCGCGAAGTTGTCCTCAATGATTGATTGAATGGCGTCGCCAGCCGCGCGGGTGCTTTCTGCCGTGTCCGCTGACAGAACATCAGCCTGCTCGTTCAGCAGGTCGCGCACTTTGCGTTCGATGGCTTCGCGTGTCTTGGGTTCAAAGAGTGGCGACTTCATTTTGTTTTGGATTTTGCCACGCGGTAGGGCGCGGGGGCTTCAAGCAGCATGGGATGCTCGTCCTCAACCGGCGTGCTCTGCTTGGGCTGGGCGTTCAGGGTGTTGCGTTCCCAGAACACGCCGCCAGCATAGCCCTGCACCGAAGGATCGTCGTTTGCCATTTCGACACGCTTCAACGCGAGACAGGCGTAACTTTCGTCCATCTCGATACCGAGAAAATGCCGCCCCAGCTTGCACGCCACCGCCGCCGCCGTGCCTGAACCAAGGAATGGGTCGAAAACAAAATCTCCCTCGCGGCTGCTGGCGAGGAGCAGCTTCGCCAGCAACTTCTCCGGCTTCTGCGTGGGATGATCGGTGTTCTCCGGCATGGACCAAAACGGAATCGTCAAGTCGGTCCAAAGATTCGAGGGATGCGTCAGGCGAAACTGGCCGTCCGGCCCGTCCTCCCAATCCTTCGGCTGGCCGTTCTCCCGATACGGCGCGATGACCCGGCGCTTGAGCTTCACCGCTTCAACGTCGAAGAAGTAGTTGTTCGAGACCGTGGCAAACCAGATATCTTCGCTCGCATTTTTCCAATTCGCCTTCGCCCCGCGCCCCTTCTCCCGTTCCCAGGTGATGCGGTTGCGAACGATGACGTGCCGATCAAGCACGCGTTGAACGACGGCGGAAGATTTCCAGTCGCCGCAAACGTACAGACTGGCCGCAGGTTTGAGCAGTGGCAGCAACCCGGCAAACCAACCCTCCAACCACGACTCATATTCGGCCAACGACATCTCGCGAAAGCTTTCCGAACCGAACTGCTTGTTGAGGTTGTAAGGCGGGTCAAGGATGAGCAGGTCCACGAACGCTTTGGGCAACTGCGGCAACAGAGCGAGCGAATCGCCGCAAACCACCTGGTCGGCCAGCTCGCGCGCACTCGCCGGCAACGGCGGGCGCAACAGCCGTCTGGACAACACGGCCCGCTCCTGCTCGGAAAGCGTGAGCGTCCGATTGCGTGGCGCGCGTTGTTTCTCTGGCACGTTCATGTTAAGTGCCGAACTCCGGCGTGAACAGCCCGCGCCAGGCCCGCAAAGCGGGAGGGCGAAGCGTCTTGTTGACGACATCCAGCTTTTGGCGGTCGAGGGGTTTCACATCTTTTTCTCCAAGTCCGACTTCTTGTCGAAAGATTTGACCCATTTGAAGCACTCGACAATTGCCGGAAATTCAGCGGCAACGTCCGCGCTGCTCTTGGTTCGCAATGCTTCCTCTTGCTCGATAATCACATCTTCCCCTTTGTCGGCCGTGCCCGTGACGTGTTCGATACATCCTGACTTCCAAGTCCAGATTGAATGACCCTTGACCTGGTTGTGAATATCGGATGCCAAGGTTTTGCCTTCACCATCAGCGGCCAGTAGCGCCCAAATATCGGCAGCGCTGAAGTTGTTCCCTTTTCTCGGAAGGTCGCCCTCAAGCAAGAATCCATGAGCAGGCTGAATCCGCTTCAGAATGGCTTTTGCCCGCAACATTTCCGCGCTGTCCTTGGCAAGCAGTGGAGCGTTTCCCTTGGTTGCTTGGGTGAAACTGAAATCCAAATCCGCAATCGCGCAGCACGGAATCGCCATCGAGCGGAGAACCGACAATCCTCGTAGGATGTCGCCGCTCCCACCGAGAGATACGAAGGCTACGTGATCAAGCTCTGGCGCGCGTCCATAAAAGCGCTCATAGGCCAACGGAATGATTCTTCGGTCGGTCTTTCCCTCACAAATCACAACCCGCTCCGCGAAATAGATGTCCGCAATGTTCCCCAACTCAAACAGTGCCCGTGATTGTGATTCTGCTCCGGCGAGCGCGTCTTTGACGGCCTGCTGGAGCGGTTTCCGGGTCACTGCACCCGCGCCCGGTTCTTTGCGCACAATAACAGTGTGTGCGGCGTTTGCCCGGTCGAGCATCAATGGTGAGTGAGTGGAGAAGACGACTTGAAACCCTTTAGTCGAAAGCTGCGCCAAAGCATGACGAACTCGTCGGACACCTTGCGGGTGCAGATAAAGTTCGGGTTCGTCAATCAACAGAAGTTTTCTGGCGCAGTTCGCTTCCGTGTCGGCTGCTGCTCCTGCAAGATAACGAATCAAAGCCATCTCAATTGCTCTCTGCGCACCGTTGCCGAGTTGTGAGAATTCCATGACACCCGGCTTACCGAACTCACCGACTTTGAGAGATCCCGATTTGAAGAACTCTTTTATCTTCGTCTCTGGCAATTCGAGTTGCAGAGTTAATCCGGGGAAAAAGCCTTCGAGAACTTTCGTGGCTTCTTGGTCAAAATCGTTGAGCGCTTTTGAACGAGTTTCACCCTCGCCCGTGAGCAGGTCATTGATGGTCTTCAAAGCCGCATCAATATCTGCAGCGTTTGCTTTCGTAACTGGTTCTGCAATCTCCTCGATCAACTTCTTGATGCTCGTTCCGGCAGCTACACTCGTGAAATCCTTCTGCACGTCCTTCATGGCCTGGATGGACAAAGGTTCGGGCAGAATCGCGGACACTGCTTGGGGAAGTCCGGTGGGATAAGGCCGCCAATCTTTCGGCCTGACATCCGCTTCGACCGCCTCCGGATTCCATACCTCTTGTTTGATGGTCTTTGCGCCCTCAGTTCTCACTCGAATCCACAAAACGCCATTCGGGCAGTATGGCTCAATCGCAGTCCGATGCTTCGGATCGGGGATGCGACCGAGAATTGCAGCACTGATCCCTTCGATTCGAGCCGTCACCACAATCGGCTGTTTGGTATCCGCAAAATCGGTGGAGGAACGAGCATCTGGCTTCAGAAGCCACCTCAACGATTCAAGGATCGTGGACTTGCCGACGTTGTTTTGCCCGACCAGAGGCGTGAAGTCGTCGAGAGGGAGCGAGACAGACTGACAGGCTCGGAAGTTCTGAATCTCAATGTAGCTGATTCGGTGCATTGTCAGTATCTGATGACTCTTTCATTCAAGATGAATGCCAAGTTCACGCCTTCGCGTAAACCTCCGCACCTGTTTTCACGAGCTTATTCGACTTCGCTTCCATACCTTTCTTGAGCGATTCTTCTTCGCTCACGCCCCACTCGGCGGCGTTCCATGCCGGGAGCAGGCCGTAGATGGCTTTGAGCAGGGTGGATTGCCGCCCTGACCCCTCGGGTTTGCCACGGGAGAACAGCGTGTGGCGTGTCGTCGGACTCCGCTCCGTCGGACTCGGCTTGCCGGAGCCGTTGCCGCCGGTGATGAGGAGGATTTCGCCGGGCAGCACGTCGAGGCTCACGTTGAACAACACCTGTTTCTTGCCGGAGCCGGTGGAGAGGTTGCGCACTGACAGGATGGGGGTCATGTCAGTGGAGGGCGTCGTGTGCGACGGGCGCGGCGCGGAGTGCGGCGAGGGTGTCGAAGGCGTGCAGTCGGCCGGTTTGCCGCTGAACGAACGTCGTCTTCATGGCCGCACGGACGCGGGGAGGAGGTTGAGGACGAAATCGTAGATGGATTGGGCGTGTTGGAGGGCTTCGTCGAACTCGGCGCGCGTGGGATACGTTTCGGCCAAATCATCAGGATAACGGAATTCCCAAGCGTAAGGCGTGAGGGCCGCCGCCATGTCCAGCAGTTCGTTGAAGCGCGGTTCGTGAGCCGCCGCCTCGATCGTCAACTTGCGGATGTCGTGCGTCTTTTCGGGCGAAATTTCCTTGAACACCAGAAACGCTTTCACCGCCTTTTCCGCCGTTTGCTGGCAATGGTAGATGGCGGTGTCGAGCGGGGCTTCGGCAGTCGAACCGAGGACGCGGGCACTTTTCAAATCGCTTGCTGCTTTGGTGAGCCAGGAACGCAGCAATTCCTTGCGGGTGTCATCCATACACCTTTCGTCCCTTTTGCAACACCTCGTGGGTCAGGCTACCCCGCACTTCGCGAACGCGGTTGACCTCGCGCCGCGTCCGCACAAGCACATCGGCGGAGATGGGCAACCTTCCCAGGCAACGCTGGGCGCGTTGGTCGCGTCGAATGGGGCGCTCGTCGCTTTGCGGCACGATGACAAACAGGTCAACATCACTGTCTGTAGCCGGTGTGCCCCAGGCGTGCGAACCGAACAACCAGATTTGTTCGGGCTGAAATTCCGCCACGAGCCGCTGCGTCGCCTCATTGAGCAAGTCCTGATGGAGAAGTTTCACGCGGCGAATATAACTGAATTCAGTGCGGGTTGTAAATCGCGGAATCCTTGAGGAAACGCTGAAAGAACACGGGTCATGTCAGTTGAGGGCGTCGTGCGCAACGGGCGCGGCGCGGAGTGCGGCGAGGGTGTCGAAGGCGTGTAGTCGGTCCGATTCCAGAAAGAGGAAGCGTTCGCCCGCCGCCGCGTTCGAGGAAGTCGGGCTGGTGTTCGATCAGGAGGATGGTTTTACCCGCCGCCCGGAGACTGGCGAGACGTTCGGCGGGATTGCGAGGAAGAGAGAGCAACACGTTCTCTCGGACGGTAAGCTCACCAATGAGCCGCAGGTCTTGAAATGTCCGCGCCACGCCGAGTCGGCTGATGCGAAAGGGCGCGTGGTCAACGAGCTTGTGTTCACCGACTCGGATGTCACCGGCTTGCGGCCGCAGGAAGCCGGTAATGAGGTTGAACAGCGTGGTCTTGCCCGAACCGTTGCCGCCGAGCAGACAGGTGATCGCGCCCTGACGAAGCTGGAAGCTCACCCGATCCAGAATCGTTCGGCCTGGAAAACTGAAGACCAGTTATTCGACCGCCAGCATCGCGATACCTTTTGCCCTTTTTCCCAAGAGGTCGCCAGATTTTTCTTTGCGCCATCGCAATCGATCTGTGCCAATCCGCAATTCGCGGTCAATCAAGATTTCCGTTGCACCTTCCCGTCTCTTCCGATCAAATTAGCCTCACCGCAAAGCATTGCCTCGGGTTCAGAGTCCCGCCCTGCGAAACCGTTGGCCCGGCGTGGCTTGCTTCTTGGAAGAAAGCAAGGTAAGAATTAGCCATGACCCAGATCGAAGCGATCTATGCGGACGGTGTGTTCAAGCCGCTTCGAGCGGTGAGCCTTCCCGAGAACAAACGGGTGCGGTTGAGCATTCAGCCAGTCGAGCCGAGCGACGTGCGGGCCTGGCTCTCGGAGGTGCAGACGTTCCAGCGCCGCATCGTCGCCGAGCGCGGTTGTTTCCCCGACAGCGCACCCGACATCGCCGCCGATCGCGCCCGCGATGAGTGACACGGTCGTGGACAGCAGCGTCGTGGCAAAGTGGGTGTTGCCTGAATCCGACTCGCCGCAAACCCACCGTCTGATCACGGAAGTCGCGCTGAAAGGGGAGCGCCTCATTGTCTTGGATTTGGCGCTGGTCGAAGTGACGAATGCCATCTGGAAACGGCAACTCGCTCTTTGTCGCTCTTTCCCGCGACATGGGATTGGTCGGTGTGACGGCGGATGAGCCGCTCCATCAGACGGTGCATGCCGATTTTCCACAGATCGTTCTGTTGCGGAATTGGTGACCCACGCGCTCCGGGCCACTGGTTTCCTCTCGCGTAAACCGCGGTTCGCTCGGCACACACATTTCCATTGCCCGTCCCCGCCATGCATACCGGGCGGGTGATCGGGATTCGCCTGTGTGGATTGGACTCGACGAAGTGAGTGTCATTGCTATCGCAGAACGAATCCTCCACACTCCGCCTGAGAATCAATTGACCTGTGATATCATGACTTACGCGCGGCAGGAGATGACGCGTTTGTTTCGCGCGCTGACCGATCAACCACTTGTCGAAACATCCTCCACGCTTGCGGTGTGCGCGGAATTGAATGAGCAGGAGGTAGCGATCCGTTCGACGGCGAACCAGGTTATCATTCAGGGCGGCAGTGGGGCAGCGGTGCTGCACGGCGTGTACACGTTCTTCGAGAAGCTCGGCTGCGTGTTTGCGTTTTCGGGCGAATGGCTGCCGGCCAAACGGGAGCGCCTGACACTGCCGAACCTCGACCTCCGCCACACGCCGAGCGTGCGCGAACGCGGGATTCGGATGCACCTGAATTTCTTTCAGGATCAATCGTTCTTTACCGAACCGGAGTTTGCCGCGTTCATTGACAACATGGCGCGGCAGCGATTCAACCATCTGCTGTTCCACATGTACACGCCGCAACAGTGGTTTCCCTTCAGCTATCGCGGCGTCAAGCATCTCGATCAGCGACTAGTGCTCCGTCAAACTTGAATGCAAGGGTGAAGTGGGGCAATCTGGCGACGACCAAGGAGGTCGTATGCCACAGAAACAAGTCGTGCAGTTGGGCGATGGGGATCGCCACCAACTGCGTTCGT
>Ga0247727_10001414_pt1 | contig 57159 bp, 42 predicted proteins | sample WisWelCaveWW1625_FD_202498 | JGI IMG/M metagenome (GOLD analysis project Ga0247727, IMG submission 202498) | Biofilm microbial communities from Wishing Well Cave, Virginia, United States - WW16-25 | ecosystem: Environmental > Aquatic > Deep subsurface > Groundwater > Cave microbial mat | place... | reverse complement strand
TGGCGCTGTTCCTCAAGGGCGCCGGCTACCGCCCGCAGCAGGTGCAGGACTTCATCCCGGCGCCGATGGACCTGGCCACCTCGGCCTGGTACACGGGCCTCGACCCGCACACGCTGCAGCCGCTGCCGGTGCAGCGCAAGCTCACCGACCGCAAGCTGCAGCGCGCGCTGATGCAGTTCTTCAAGCCCGAGAACTGGTTCCTGGTGAAGGAGGCCCTCGGCCTGGCCGGACGCACGGACCTGATCGGCGACGGGCCGCAGTGCCTGATCCGCAGCCAGCCGCCCGCGGCGGCGCTGGGCGCGCGCGCCGGCCGCCGCGGCGCCGAGCTGGGCGCCTACGTGCACCAGCGCGGGCTGCTGGATCCCCGGCGCACCGGGCGGCCCCGGGCCGGCGACCCCCGGCGGCGCCCGCCTCGACGGGGACCGCCGGCGTGACGCTGCGCCCGCCGGCGTGGCTGGCCAGGCCGCTGCTGGCGGCGCTGGTCCTGCGCCTCGCGGCGCTGGCCCTCGCGCCCCACGTGCCCGTGCTGGGCGACCCGCTGGGCTACGTCTACCTCGCACGCAACCTGCGCGACACGGGCGAGCTGGACGACCTGCGGGGCGGCGTGCGGCCGCCGCTCTATCCGGCTCTCATCGCGCTGGGCATCGACTCCGACGACGGCGCTGCCGGCGCCTTCCCCGGCGTCTACCTGCTGCAGATCGGCGCCGACCTCGCCGCGCTGCTGGTGCTCGCGTCGCTGGCGCGGCGCGTCTTCGGGACGCGCGCCGCGCAGATGACCGCCTGGGCCCACGCGCTGTTTCCCTCCGCGGCGCTGTACGCCGGCTGCCTGGTCATGGCCGAGCCGGTCGCGCTCCTGTGCGGCGCCGTCGCCGTCGAGCGGCTCGACGTCCTCGAACGCGCGCTCGCCGGCCCGCCCCGGCGCTGGCTGCCGGCCGCCGCGGTCCTCGGCCTGGCGCTGGCCGCCGGCCTGCTGGTCAAGGAGCTGGGCGTTCTGACCGCCGTGGCCGTGCTCTTCGCGTTGCTGCTCGAACCGGGCACGGGTTCCCTGCGCGCGGGCGCCGTGGCCACGGCCCTGGCCGTGCTGCTGCTGGCCACGGCGCCCTGGGTCATCCGCAACATGCAGCGCCACGGCGTGCCGCTGCTGACCGGCAGCTTCGGGCACCTCTCGGTCATCGTGGACAACGCCCCGCCCGGCGAGTCGGGCTGGCTGCTGCTGCAGCGCGCCGAGGGCCTGCCAGCCAAGGTCCGCCTCTCGCGCGAGATCCAGCGGCGCTCGCTGCTGGAGTACCCGGCCACCACCGCGGTGCGAGCCGTCGGGCGCCTGCGCACGCTGCTGGGGCCGGAGGTCATGCTGCCCACCTGGATCGCCACGGGCTTCGACGACTACGAGCCGGACTCGCGCGACAATGCCGCGCTGGTGCGCGACGCGTGGCGACTGCCGCCGGGCGCCGGCCGCTCCGTGCAGATTCTGGTGGGAGTCGCAGGCGTGGCGCTCTTCGCGCTCGCCGCGGCCGGCGCCGTGCTGGCCGGCCCTGGCACGCTGCGGCGCGGGACACTGCTGCAGACGGCGCTCCTGCTGGTGGCCTGTGCGCTCACCGTGGCCGTGGGGCGCTACCGGCTGGCGCTGCTGCCCTTCGTGCTGCCTCTGGCCGGGCTGGCGCTGGCGACCTGGCTGGATCCGGCCGCGCGCGCGGCCGCCGATCCGGTGCGCCGGCGTCGCGCGCTGCGCGCCGGCCTGGCCACCGCCGCGCTGCTGACGCTGACGATCCTGGTCCTGCCGGCGCCGTAGAGCGCGGAGGCGCGCGGAGGCGTCGTCGTGGTCAGCCGGGGTGACTTGCTCCCTTGCGGCCCGTGGGGCCGCGGCGGGAGCAAGTCACCCCGGCTGCCCCGCGACGACGCCCGCGCGCACGGGATCGAAGCGTCGCGAGGCTTCGGGGGTGTCGGCGGTCGAGACGGTGGGCGGCGTGGTGCGTTTCCCGCGCGTTCGCCTCGGCCGCCCGCCGCCGGTGCCCCTCCACCCAGCGAGCGGGCGGCCGAAGCTCCCGCGCACGACGAGCCTTGGCTGCGCCATGATCCCCGGCACAGGAGGCGCCGCTGCGCGGCGCCCCCGGAGCGCGCTCGCCGGCCACGCTGATCACGGGCCGCGCGAGCCGCGGGGACCCTCTCCGCGCCTCGGTGCGCACCGGCCGGTCACGCAGTCTTCGCGCCCGCCCAGCGGCGCCCGCTAAACGGCGCCTCCACCCGCCCTGCGAGGGAACCTCACCCCACACGCGGGAGCCGCGGGCGGAAGCGAGTGAGGACGTTTCATGGACCGGAGCGGAGCTTCCGCCCGCGAGCGACTCGCGGCACGCGCCTGGCGCCCTCGGTCTGTGCGCGCGGACGTCGTCGGGGGCCTGCCGGGGTGTCCTGCTTCCGCAGCGGCCCGTTTTTCCGGGCCGCAAGGAAGCAGGACTCCCCGGCAGGCCACGACGACGTCGCCGCGCGGTCCCACGACGACGTCAGCGTGCGTCCTCCCGCAGCTTGGCGTACTTGAGGAAGACGTAGTACGCGCCCATGCACGCGACCACCAGCCCGCGCCAGCCGTCCAGGAACCCGGCGCGCAGCAGGTACATGCGCACGAAGCGCGCCGGCGGGCGCAGCAGCAGCGCCAGCGGCGGCGGGCGCAGGCCGGCCTCGCGCCGGCGCGCGGCCATGACGTCGGTGTAGCGGTTCACCTTGGCCACGTGGTCGGACAGGCTGCGGTACGGGCGGTGGCCGAGGCGGCCGGGCAGGCGCGCGACGCGGCCCTGCGCCTGCAGCCGGTCGTGCGGGTCCATGCCGGTCCAGCGCGCGCGCCCGCGCCGCACCAGGCGCAGGCGCCACCCGGGCGCCCAGCCGCCGTGCTCGATCCACGCGCCCAGGTAGAGGCTGCGCCGATCCACCTCGAACCCGTCCACGTCGGCCGGCGCGCCGACCTGCACGGCCTGCGCGACGGCCGCGCGCAGGACGTCGTCCAGCCACTCGTCGGCGTCCAGGCACAGCACCCAGTCGGCCGCGGCGCGCTCGAGCGCGAACTGCTTCTGGTCCACGTGGCCGGTGAAGGGGCGCACGACGACCTCGGCGCCGGCCTCGCGCGCCAGCGCAGCCGTCCGGTCGGTCGAACCGCTGTCCACCACCACGACCTGCGTCGCGAGGCCCTGCACGCTGGCCAGGCAGCGCGGCAGGTTGTCCTCCTCGTTCAGCGTGATGATGCAGACCGAGAGCGGCACGGGCGCATGATCGGGGGAGCCGCGGCGCGATGCAAGGCGGCCGCGTCGGCCTTCCGGCGGGCGTTCAGCCCCAGAGCGCCGCGAGCCAGCGCGCGGCGTGGTCCTGCATCCAGGCCGCGACCCGAGCGCGGGCCTCGCCAGCATCGCGCGGCGGGGGCTGCCGGCGGCCCAGGGCCGACAGGTCCAGCAGGCGCTCGATGGCCTTGCGCGGCTCGGCGCCCGTGACGCGCGAGAAGGTGGCCTGGGACAGGTCGCGCGCGGCCTGGCCGGCGGCCAGGTTGCGCGCGCGGTGCTGGCTGCGGTGCGCGACCATGGCCAGCGTCTTGGCCGAGCGCGCGGCGGTCACGTCCACCTCGACCGCGTCGGGCGAGAGCGGCACGGCCTCCCAGACGCCCCAGCCCCACCACTCCGCCGTCGGCGTCCCGGCGCCGGCCAGCAGCGCGGCCAGCAGCACGGCCCGGTGCGTGTCATGGCGCTCGAAGGGCGAGGGCACCAGCAGCACGTCGCAGGCCCGCGCGCCGCCGTCCGAGGCCAGCGCGCGGCCCGCGGCGGCCGGGTCGGCGCGCAACTCGGGCGAGGGGATGCGCAGGAAGAGCGGCGGGCGCACGGCCAGCAGCTCGCAGCAGCGGCGCGACTCGTCCTCGCGCTCGGCCACGAGCGAGCGGCCGTCCACGCCGCCGTCGCCGCGCGCCATGATGACCGGCTGCACGTCCGCGCCCGCGCGGGCCGCGAGGTACGCCGACCCGCCGGCGCCGAAGGCCTCGTCATCCGGATGCGGCGCCAGCAGCAGCACGCGCCGGCCAGCCCACGCGGCCGGGTCCAGCACGCGCGGCTCGGCCCCGGCGCCGCCCGGCATCAACCGTCGGCCGTCGTCGCGAAGGGCACGTAGAAGCGGTAATCGGTGCCGAGCAGGAACGTGTCGATCAGGCCGATCACGACCGGCACCGGCTGCGCCAGCACGTCCGAGACGGCCGCCAGCGGGTAGTAGGCCGGCGTCGCCAGCAGCGCCGTGCCCGTGCTCGTCGCCGAGAGGCCGAAGGAGAAGACCAGCGCGTCGCCGGCCGTGCCGGACGGCGGCAGGAAGTGGAAGCTGCCGCCCATCACGCGCCCGAGGTTGACGCCGCCCGAGGTCCACACCGGCAGCAGGTCGCGCTCGAACAGGAAGGAGTCCAGGTCGACCACGTAGGGGTGCTGCGTGGCCCCGATCGCCGACGTGTCGTCGGTGCGCGCGAAGGCGACCTTGCCGCCGTGCGGGTGCGGCGTGACGTCGCGCAGGTGCAACCCGGCCTTGTCGGTGAAGGTGGCGCGGAAGGCCACGAAGGGCGACTCGGCGTTGACCGCGAACAGCTCGTCGCTGCCGTTGCCGCCCTGCAGGTGCGCCGTGAACCACAGCAGGCCGTCCTGCACGCCGCTGCCCTCGATGGGCCGCAGCGCCGCGGGCGACTCGACCGGCGGGGTCAGCTCGGCGCCCGGCAGGAACAGGTCGGGCACCAGCGCCGAATCGCCGAACTCCGTGCCCGTGACCGGGAACACGTCCAGCGTGTCCAGGTTGACGCCGATCAGGTTGAGCACCTGCGTGCCGACCGGCAGCGACGACCCACCGGAGTTGCTGATGCCGCCCGAGCGCAGGACGTAGGCAAAGTCCCCGTTGCGCGAGGCGAAGAAGCCGGCCGGGACGATGGTCCCCAGCACCGTGAAGTCGGTGTCCACGCCGCCGGTGCGGGTCAGGTTGGTGAGGATGTCGTCCTGCACGTCGTACACGAACAGGTCCATCTTGGGCGTGTTGCCGGAGGAGTTGGGCAGCGGGTCGTCGTAGGGGTTCTTGCCCATGATGAACAGCAGGTGCCCATTGTCGGCCCAGCGCAGGCCGCAGACGGCGCGGTCGATGGAGTAGGGGCCACCGGGCAGCCACGTCGCGGTGCCGCTGTCGTACACGTGCTTGACCGTGCCGAACGTCGCGCCGTTGGACTGCACGATGTTGACCCAGTCGCGCGTCTTGGCGTTCTCCTTCGCCGCCAGGGCGACCAGCGTCCCGTCGGGCGAGAAGGCCGCCTTGCGGCCCCAGCCGTGGTCGCCGGCGTGGAACGGACGCAGGGCCGTCTGCCCGGGGTTGAGCCCGTTGCTCGAGTAGCCGGTGACGTTGCCCAGGACCTTGCTCACCCCGCCGGCCGCGGTGATGCCGATGCTGCGGATGACGAAGGCGTCCTCCTGCTCATCGGCGCTGTTGCCGCCGCCGCCCGTCAGGAGCAGGCGCGTGTGGTCCGGCGAAGGCAGCACCTCGGGGTCGAAGCGGATGATCAGGTTGCCGAAGCCGGTGGCGCCGAACTGGCTGGTCATGTACGGGCGCGGCAGCGACGGCGACGACTTGGACGAGCCCGGCGGCACCAGCGGGATCTCGATGTAGTCGCGCACGAGAACCTCGTCGCGCGCCCACTCGGCCTCCGCGCCGATGTTCTTCTCGAAGGCCAGGCCCGGGGTGGTGCTCTTCTTCCACTTGTCGGCCAGGCCGACGTAGGCCACGTAGTTGTCCGGGTCCGGCCCGACGATGGCCGTGGCCGGCATGATGGCGCGCCGCGAACGGATGTGGTTGGCGCCGACCGAAGGATCGCCCACGACCTCGTACGGCACCACCCAGGCTTCGCTGGCGGCGATCGGCCACTGCAGGCCGTCGGTGCGGATGGCGATCAGCTGGTTGGGCTGGTAGTCCCAGTTCAGCGTGCCGTTGGGCACCTTGAGCTCGGCCAGGAAGCTGCGTCCGTCGGGCGCGACGGAGATCATCGGGTTCCAGCGGCCCTGCAGGGTGTTCTTGAGGGTTTCCTCCAGCACGCGCCAGGTGCGCGAGACCCGGTCGTAGGCCACGAAGCCCTGCGCGGTGTCGACGTTGGTCTCGAACAGGTACAGGTCCAGGTCCATGTCCGTCGTGCCGCCCTCCTCGTTGGTGAAGGAGAAGGGCGGGATGACCACGTGCGGCATGTCCTCGTTGTCGGCGTCCAGCGACACGCGCGTGCGCGCGCACGCCCCGCCCGTCGTGGCCATGGTGAAGTCGCCCAGCACCATCTCGCCCACGACGTGCGGGAAGGTGGAGGTGGCCGGCGAGGCGCCCGAGCTGCCCAGCAGCGCACGCTGGCAGTTGAGGAAGCGGTCCGGCAGCTTGCCGTCGTAGGTCACGATCTCGCCGCGCGGCGGGTACGTGCCGGCCGAGACCTTGTCGCCCCACAGGTTGGAGTTGCCCATCGCGATCTGCAGGCGTCCGCGCGTCGGGAAGAACGAGGTGTCCGTCACGAAGATGGTCGTGTCCGAGCCCGTGCCCGCGATGGAGATGCGCGTGAACGGCCGGCTGCGCGGGTTGACCGGCCCGTCCGGCTCGTTGGTCACCAGCGGCAGGAAGCGCACGTCGTCGGCGTAGAAGGGCTCGTCCGGCAACGCCTCGGGCGGCGCCTGCGCACCGACCGGCTTGAGCTCGGGCAGCACGTCGGGACCCAGCGTGGTGCGGCCGAAGTCGTGCACCAGCGTCTCGTCGTCGCTGGCCGGCTTGGCGCGCACCCAGCTGAAGTCCACGCTGAAGGCCGGCACGTCCACGTCCACCGTCAGGCCGTTGGACAGGCGCAGCGGCGGAACGCCGGTCGAGTCGTAGATCAGCCCCTGCACGTAGGTCTTGGCGTCCAGGATGCCCGCCGGCACGAACAGGTTCAGCGCGCCGCTGCCGTTGATGTCCAGGTTCGGCGGCGTCGGCAGCAGCAGGATCAGCGGCGGCATGGTCAGCAGCGTGGGCGGCGTGACGTTGGTCGGCAGCGGCGTCTTGCCGGCCGAGACCAGCAGCGCCCAGAGCACGTTGGTGTTGGCCTGCCCCGCCGAGTCGTAGGCCATGCGCGCCTCGAAGGCCTGGCCCGAGAAGGCCTGGAAGACGTGGCTGTTGTCCCACGGTCCGGACGCGGGCGGCACGAGCTTGGAAACGCCGTCCGCGAGCTGCAGGTGCGGGTAGTCGCCGGGCACCTGCGCCGCCGCGGAGACCGCCAGCAGCGCCGCCAGTGTCGCGGTCAGGACGGGGCGAGTCGACATGGAGCGGAGTCTATCCGATGAGGAGCCTCCGGATTGTCGTCGGGCGGAGGCCACGGGATTGAGCCGCTCCCCCCGAGGCAGACCCCGGGCCGGACGGTGCGGCAGACAACGGGACGGCCGTGGACCACCGGGGCTGACAAGCGCCGGCCGCCTACGGGCTGCCGGCCGCCTGCAGGGCCGGGGCGCCCACGGCCTGCAGGACCCGTTCGGCCACGCCCTCGGCCGTCAGGCCCAGGCGCCGCAGCAGCGTGCCGCGCTGACCGTGCTCGATGAACCGGTCGGGCACGCCCAGCATCAGGACCGGCGGCGGAGCGACACCTGCCGCCGCCAGCGCCTCGAGCACGGCCGCACCGAAGCCCCCCGCCAGCGCGTGCTCCTCCAGCGTGACGAGCAGCCGCCGGCGGCTCGCGGCGCGCGTGATGGTGGCCGTGTCGATGGGCTTGGCGAAGCGCGCGTTGACCACCGCGGCCTCCACGCCGGCGCGTGCCAGCAGGCGCGCAGCCTCCTCGGCCACCGGGACCATCGAGCCGTAGGCCACCAGGGCCACGTCGCGTCCCTCGCGCAGCAGGAGCCCGCGGCCCAGCTCGACCGCCGGCACCGGGCCGCCCGCGGCCGGCGACTCGTCGCGCGGATAGCGCAGCGCGACCGGCCCCGGGTGCGCCAGCGCGAAGTCCAGCATGGCCTGCAGCTCCTCGGCCGAGGCGGGCGCCAGCAGCGTGGTGTTGGGCAGCGTGCGCAGGTAGGCGATGTCGAACAGGCCGTGGTGAGTGGCGCCGTCCTCGACCAGTCCGGCGCGGTCCATGGCCAGCACCACCGGCGCATTCTGGATCAGCAGCTCCTGGAAGACCTCGTCGTAGCCGCGCTGCAGGAAGGTGGAGTAGATGGCCACCACCGGGCGCAGCCCGCCCTTGGCCAGGCCGCCGGCGAAGCCCACGGCGTGCTGCTCGCAGATGCCGACGTCGAAGCACTGCGCCGGCAGCGCGTCGGCCAGCTTCTTGAGGCCGGTGCCGTCGGGCATGGCGGCGGTGACGCCCACGATGCGCCGGTCGGCGCGCGCGCGGCGCACGAGGTGCTCGGCGAAGACGTCGGTCCACGCCGGGCGCTTCGACGCCGGGGCGCAGGCCGGCGCAGCGGCCTCACCGTCGGCCGGCTGCGGCGCTGGCGGCGGCGCCTTGGCCTTGACGCCGTGCAGCCGCTGCGGGTCCTGCGCGGCCAGCTCGCAGCCGGCGCCCTTGCGCGTGACGAGGTGCAGCAGCGTCAGCCCCGGGCGTGCGCGCAGGTCCTGCAGCGTGTGCACCAGGCGCGGCAGGTCGTGCCCGTCCAGCGGCCCGAAGTAGGTGAAGCCGAACTCCTCGAACACGTGCCCCGGCACCAGCACCGAGCGCACCGCGCGCAGGCTCTCGCGCACGGCCTGGTCGACCTTCTCGCCGATGACCGGCACGCTGCGCAGCAGCTCGGCCAGCTCCCTGCGCGCGCCGGTCACCAGCGGCCCGGTGCGCACGCGCGTGAAGTAGCGCGACATCGCACCCACCGTGGGGCTGATGGACATCTCGTTGTCGTTCAGGATGACAGCCAGGCTGACGCCCGCCTCGTGCGCGGCGTTCATGGCCTCGAAGGCCACGCCCGCGCCGTAGCCGGCGTCGCCGATGACCACCACCGTGCGCCGGTCCTCGCCGGCGGCCTTGTCGGCCACCGCCAGGCCCAGCCCGAGCGAGATGCTGGTGCCCGCGTGCCCGGTGTGGAACAGGTCGTACTCCGACTCGGCCGGGTGCGGGAAGCCGCACAGCCCGTCGGTCTGGCGCATGCTGCGGATGCGCTGCTTGCGGCCGGTCAGCAGCTTGTGCGGGTAGCACTGGTGGCCGACGTCGAAGACCAGCCGGTCGCGCCGGAAGTCGTGCACGTAGTGCAGCGCGATGGTCAGCTCGAGCACGCCGAGACCCGAGCCCAGGTGGCCGCCGGTCTGGGTGATGGCGTCGATCAGCTCGCGGCGCATCTCGTCCGCCAGCGGCTGCAGCTGGTCCACGGGCAGCCGCCGCAGGTCCTCCGGGTTGTCGACGCGTTCGAAGAGGGTCACGGCGGGAACCGGCTGAGGCGGACGACGCGCCCACTCTACGAAAAGCGCGCAAGGTGCAGCGTTGGCCCGCATTTCTCACGACGTTCGTCGTGAGAAATGCGGGCTGCCGCTACCCGCGGCGATCCAGCAGGAAGGCGCCCAGCGCCTCGAAGACCGGGGTGCGCGCGCCCGGCCCGACCCGCTCCAGGGCCGAGGCCACCAGCGCGCGCGCGTCGCGCCCGGCGGCATCGACGCCCACGGCGGCCGGCCAGGTCATCTTCTCCCGCGCGGCGTCGGCGCCGGCGGCCTTGCCCAGTTGGGAGGTCGTGCCCTGCAGGTCCAGCAGGTCGTCCACGATCTGGAAGGCCAGCCCGAAGTCGCGGCCGGCGTCGCCCAGCGCGTCGGCGCGCGCCTGCGGAGCGCCGCCGGCCAGCGCGCCCAGGCGCAGCGAGGCGTCGATCATGGCCGCGGTCTTGCCGGCGTGGATGCCGCGCACCCGCTCGACGTCCGGCGGCTGGCCCTCGGCGGCGAGGTCGTCGGCCTGGCCGCCCACCATGCCCGCCCAGCCGGCCGACCGCGCCAGCGCGGCGACCATCGCGCCCACCGGCCGCGCGGCCGGCGTGTGGCGCGCCAGCACTTCGAAGGCCAGCGCCTGCAGCGCGTCGCCGGCCAGCACGCCCAGGGCCTCGCCGTACACCACGTGCGCGCACGGCCGGCCGCGGCGCAGCACGGCGTCGTCCATGCAGGGCAGGTCGTCGTGCACCAGCGAGTAGGCGTGCAGCAGCTCGAGCGCCGCGGCGGCGGGCAGGGCGTCGGAGCGCGCGCCGCCGACGTGCTCGCAGGCCAGCAGCACCAGCGCCGGCCGGAAGCGCTTGCCGCCGGCGAAGGTGATGTGGCGCATGGCGGCAGCCAGGTCGCCGCGCGCCGCGCGCGCCGGGACCCAGGCCTGCAGGGCCGTGTCGACGTCTCCCGCCGCGACGTCGAGCCACGCCACGAAGCCGTTCACGGCGCCTCGACCCGCACGGCAGCCAGCCAGGCCGCGAGGTCGCCGGCCGGCAGCGGCAGGTGGTAGACGTCCTGGAAGAACGGCCTCTCGTCCGCGCCGACGCGCAGCGTGCCATCGCGCAGCTCGAGCTCCGGGCCCGGCAGGACGCGGCCGCTGGCCGCGCGCAGGCCGCGCAGCACGCGACCCTCGCCGTCCAGTTGCTCGAGCTGCAGGCCGAGCAACGTGCCGTCCAGGAAGCCGTCCAGCCCGGTCAGCTTCCAGCCGTGCGGTTGCAGCAGGCCGTCCAGCGCGCGGCCCATGGCCTCGAGGGACACGGCGCCGCCCGGCAGCGAAAGTCCCAGCCGTTCCCACGCGGCGCGGTCCAGCGCGGGCAGGTCCAGGTGCTCGTCGGGAACGTCGTGGCCGTTGGCGTCGCTGACACCCTGCAGGCGCAGCACCGGGCGGCCGGCGACCAGCGCCAGCTCCGCGCGCCGGGCGCGGCGCACGCGCGACGGGGCGTCGTCGCGCGCGGCGCTCCGCAGCAGCACGCCGTGCAGCGCGCCGTCGACCGGACCGGCGGCCTCGACCACGGACTCGTCCGGGACGCCGCTGGCGCGCAGGGCCGCAGTCACCCGCGACGCCAGGCCCGCGGCGGCGGCGGCGCTGGGCACGATGGCTGGCTCCGGGGACGGGACGCGCGCGGCCTGCAGGTCAGCGAAGGTACGCGTCAGCGCATGCAGGTCCTGCTCCTTCTCCATCAGCTGCTCCCGCAGGCGCGCGCTGTCGCCCAGCATGGTCAGGCGCAGGTCGCGCTCGCGGCGCGCCTCGGCCGCGGCCTCGCCCTCGCGGCGCAACGCCTCGTCGGCCTGGGCCTGCAGGGCCGCCGCCTGCGCCTGCGCCGCGTCCAGCTGGCGCTGCACGGCATCGCGCTCCGCGGTGACGCCGTCCAGCCACGACGCCAGCACGGCTTGCCCCTCGTCCAGGCGTTCCGACAGCGCCGCCAACGCCGCGCCGTGCTCGGCGCGCGCGCGTTGCAGCGCCTGGTCCAGCGCGGCGCGCGCCTGGCCGTCGCGCTGCGTCGCGTCGGCGGCCAGCCGCTGCAGCCGGCCGTCGACGGCGCGCACCGCCAACAGGCCGCCGGCAGCGAGCAGCACGGCTGCCAGGCCCGCGGCCAGCAGCGCGCGCCGGCGTCCGCGCGCGCGGCGACGCGCCTCGCGCTGCTGCGCCTCGCGCACGCGGTCCGTCGCCAGGCGCAGCTCGTCCAGCGCCATGGCCAGCGCATGGCGCTCCGGCCCCTCGACCAGGCGCGCCAGCAGCTCGGCGTGGGCCCGCACGCCCTCCAGCGCCTGCGCCTGAAGCACGGGCCGCGACGGCGGCGCAGCCTGGCCGCCGGCCGCCAGCGGCAGCTCGCCACCCTCCAGGTGCAGCAGGTCGTCGTCGTCCGCGCCAGTCAAGTCAGTCAGCCCCCGTGAGCCCGGCGCCGACCCCGGGCTCGGGCGGCGCCGGCGCTTGGACGGCCGCGGTGGCGGCCTGTTCCCGCTCGCGCCGCGGCACGCTCCACGCGCGGCTGGCCACGTTGCGCGGGCGCTCGGACATCGGGCCATCCGGGAACCGGGGGTGCGAAAGCAGGCGCGCATCGTAGGCGCGCGGCGCCGTGCGCGCAACGCGCGTCAGAAGCGCACCGAGGCCTCGGGCACGCCGCACTCGGCTGCGATGCGCCGCACGAGGGCCGCGTGCAGCGCCGACGTGACCGGGCGCGACTCGGGCAGCCGGCGCCCGTCCAGCACGTCCACCCCCACCAGGCACTTGCCGGCGCCCGTGAGGAAGAACTCGTCCAGCAGGCCCAGCTCGGCCAGCGGCAGCCGGTGCTCGTCCAGCGGCAGGCCGAGGCTGGCGGCCAGCTCGAGCACCACCCCGCGCGTGACGCCGGGCAGGATGCCGGCGGAGACCGGCGGCGTGAGCAGGCGGCCGCCGCGCACGGCGAAGACGTTGCTGACCGTGCCCTCGGTGACGCAGCCTTCGGTGTCCACCATCAGGTCGTCCAGCCGGCCCTCGCGCTCGGCGCGCTCGCGCTGCAGGTAGTGGTCGAGGTAGCTGAGCGACTTGACGCCGGTGAGCGGGCTGCGCGCGTCGTGCGTGAAGGGCGCGAGCCCCACGACGACCGGACGGCGGTCGGGATCGGGCACCGGCTTGAGCAGCGCGATCACGCGCGGGCCCGGGCCGCCCGTGCCGGGCGCGGCGCCAGCCGTGGCCATGATGCGGCACAGCGCCGAGGGCGCGTCCGCGCGCCGCGCCAGCTCGGGGATGCCCGCCGGCAGGCCGGCCGCACCCGCCGGCAGCGGCAGGCCCACCGCCGCCAGCGAGCGACCCAGCCGCTGCAGGTGGCGCTCCAGCAGGAAGGGCCGCCCGCCGTGCAAGCGCACCGTCTCGAAGGCCCCGAGGCCCCATTGCAGCGTGCGGTCCAGCACCGAGACGGTGCACTCCTCGACCGGGCGCACCGCGCCGTCGCAGAAGGCCAGGACCTGCATCATGCCGACACTCCCGCGGGCGCCCCCAGCACGTCGAGCAGCGCGCGCGCCTTGTGGATCGTCTCGTCGTACTCGGCGGATGGGTCCGATGCCAGCGTGATCCCGCCGCCCACGTTGAACAGCAGGCGCCGGCCGACCAGCGTGGCGATGCGGATGGCGACCGAAAGGTCCATGTCCCCGTCCGCGCCGATCCAGCCGATGGCGCCGGTGAAGGCGTGCCGGCGCACCGGCTCAAGCTCCTCGATCACCTCGCAGGCGCGGATCTTGGGCGTGCCCGTCACCGACGCCGGCGGAAAGGCCGCCGCCACGACGCGCGCCGAGGGCACGCCGGCGTCCACGTCGCAGCGCACCTCGGCCACGCGATGGAAGACCGTGCTCCAGGCGTCGGTCTCGAACCCGCCCACCACGCGCACACTGCCGAGGCGCGCCGTGCGCCCGAGGTCGTTGCGCACCAGGTCCACGATCATGGCCAGCTCGGCGCGCTCCTTGGCCGAGGACTCCAGCTCGGCGCGCAGCGCGGCGTCGGCCGCCGGGTCGGCGCCCCGCGGACGCGTGCCCTTGATCGGCCGGCTCAGCAGCGTCTCGCCGCGCCGGCGCAGGAACAGCTCGGGCGAGGCCGACAGCAGCGCACAGCCCGGCGCGCGCAGCAGTGCGCCGAAGGGCGCGGGAAAGCGCGCGGCCAGCGCGGCCTGCAGCGGCGCGGCGTCCCCAGGGTAGTCGGCCAGCAGGCGCTGGCTGAGGTTCACCTGGTAGACGTCGCCGTCCAGGATGTGCTCACGCACGGCGCGCACCGCGGCCTCGTAGCCGGCGCGGTCGAAGGTGCTGGTCACGCGACCCACGCGCGCGGGCGCGGGCAGCGGCTGCGCGCGCGCGGACAGGTCCGCGACCTGCGCCAGGAAGTCGCGCGCCGCGGCCGCGCTGCCGCGGCCGGTCACCCAGCGGCGGCCGGTGCCGGCCTGCTCGGCCAGCGCGAAGGGATACAGGCCGATCGAGAGGTCGGGCAGGTCCGCGTCCGGCGCCGCGCGCGCCGGCAGCCGCTCCAGCTCGCGCCCGAGGTCGTAGGCCAGCCAGCCGATGGCGCCGCCGCGGAAGGCCGGTCGCGCGTCGGGCGCGTCCACGCCGCCGCCGTCGCCGCGCGCCGCCGGCGCCCCGGGCCAGCGCGCGCGCAACGCGGCCTCCAGCGCGTCGAAGGCCGTGCCCGGTCCCTCGCCCGCCCGGCGCTCGATCCACTGCGCGGGATCGAAGGCCACGTAGCTCCACGCGGCGCAGCGGCCGGGGGGCCCGGACGAGTCCAGCAGCACGGGCCGGCGTTCGTCGGGCACGGCGGCGGCCAACTCGCGCAGCGGCGGCCCGGCGGGCGCGGGGAGCAGGATGGGGCTGTCCAAGGCCTGGCCATTGTAGGAGTCCGCTTGAAGCGCGCCGCGCCGCTCGACACCGTGTCCTGCATGGCCGCGGCGTTGCTCGACGAATGGCTGGTCGGCCTGGCGGAGGGTCGCCAAGCCAGCCCGCACACGCTGCGGGCCTATCGCGGCGACGTGTCCGCGGTGCTGGACTTTGCCCGCGAGCGGGGCGTGGCCGACCCGCGGCGCGTGGACACGCTGCTGCTGCGCGAGTGGCTGGCCAGCCTGCCTGCGCCCAGCCGCGCCACGCTGGCCCGCAAGCAGGCGGCGCTGCGCGGCTTCTTCGGCTGGCTGCTGCACCTGGGCCGCATCGCGACCGACCCGACCGCGCCGCTGCGCACGCCGCGCCGCGGCCGGCACCTGCCCGGCGTGCTGGACGAGGCCGCCGTGGCGCGCCTGCTGGCCGCGCCCGACCCGGCCGGGATGCCCGGCGTGCGCGACCGGGCCCTGCTCGAGACGCTCTATTCCGCCGGCCTGCGCGTCGAGGAGTGCAGCCACCTCGACGTGCCCGACGCCGACGTGACGGGCGGCAGCGTGCACGTGCTGGGCAAGGGCCGCAAGGAGCGCCTGGGGCTGCTCGGTCGCCCCGCGCAAGCCGCGCTGTCCGCCTGGCTGCCGGCGCGCGCGGCGCTGCTGGCCGAGCGCCGGCGCCTGTCCGAGCCGGCGCTCTTCGTCAACGTGCGCGACGGCGGCCGGCTCACCGTGCGCAGCATCTCGCGCCTGGTCAAGCACTACGCCGGCCTGGCCGGTCTGCCGGCGGACACCTCGCCGCACACGCTGCGCCACTCCTTCGCGACGCACCTGCTGGACCGCGGCGCCGACCTGCGCGTCGTGCAGGAGCTGCTGGGCCACGAGAGCCTCTCGACCACCCAGATCTACACGCACGTCTCGATCGGCCGGTTGAAGGACGTGTACGACCGGGCGCACCCGCGGGCGTGAGGCGCGGGCGAGGTTGGCACGCGGTGGAATCCCGTGGGTCGCGTGACGCGCAGGGAAGCCGTGACGCGTGGATTGCTCCGGGCAATTCTTTCAAAGTGGTCACTGTCGTCGCGACGTCACCGACCACTTTGAAAGAATTGCCCGGAGCAAGTGCCGACGTCCTGCGGCTCGACGAAAGCGTGAGGCGCGGGTTGGCTACCTGGAGCGTCCTTCGACGCGTCGCCCCACGAGAAACACGAGCGCCCCGGCCGCGAGGCCGCCGAACTGGAACAGCATCGTGCGCTCGGCGACGAAGCAGCTCAGCATGACCCACGTCACACCAAGCAGGCCCGCGAGCTGCAGGAAGCGGCCGAGCGTCATGGCCGAGATGGTAGCAGCGGCCGGCGAGCCGCCGCGCGGCGCGGTCAGGGCTCGTCCAGTCGCGCCAAGTACTGCGTGCGCAGCTCGCGATCGCGACGCCAGGCCGGGGCGCCGGGCTCCTGGCTGGCCAGCGCGCGGTCGACGGCGTCGAGAGCCGCCTCCCACGCGCCGAGGTCGGCCAGCGCCTGCGCGGTGAGGCTCCACAGCGGCGCGCTCTCCTGCTGTCCGGGCCGCGCCCGGAGGCCCTGCAGGATCGCGAGCGCCTCGGCCGGGTCGTGCAGGCGCGGGTCGCGCACGGCGACCAGCAGTTGCGCACGGCGGAAGGCCACGTCCGGACTGTCTGCGGCGGCCGAGGCGAGCAGGTCCGCGCAACGCAGCGCGGCGTCGCCGGCGCCGGCGCGGTCGGAGAGCAGGGCCAGTTGGCAGGCGGCCTCGGCGGTCAGCTCGCCCAGGTCCAGCGCCGCGGCCAGGTGCCTGCGCGCGCCACGCTCATCGCCGCTGTCCAGCAGCAGCAGGCCCAGCGCCTGGTGCGCCGGGGCCAGCTCGGGATCGTCGGCCAGCGCGTCTTCCAGCGCCTCGCGCGCGGCGTCGAGGTCGCCGCCGGAGTCGAGCAGCATGGAAAGGCCGAAGAGCACGTAGGCGCGGCGCGGACCGCCGCCGGGCAGGCGCACGATGGACTGCTCGTAGGAGCGGCGCGCGGCGGTGTTGCGACCGAGGGCTGTCAGCGTCGAGGCCACGTTGGCGTGGTGCACGGCGTCGTCGGGCTCGAGCTGCAGCGCCGCGCCGTAGGCCTCCAGCGCCTCCTCGTCGCGGCCCTGGTCGCGCAGCGCGTGGCCGAGGCCGGAGTGCAGCAGGGCGTCGTCGGGGTGCAGGCGCGCGGCCTCGCGCCAGAACAGCTCGGCGCGCGCGGCGTCGCCCAGGTCGGCAAAGAGCAGCGCCAGGCCGCGGTGCGCGTCGGCGTCGTCGGGGTCCAGCTCGATGGCGCGCGACAGCTCCTCCATGGCGCGCTGCGCGTCCAGCAGGTCCAGCGCCACGTGGCCGGCCAGCGTGTGCAGGCGCGCGTCGTCGGGCGCGCGCTCGAGCGCCAGGTCCAGTTGCGCCAGGGCGGCCGGCGCGTCGCCAGCCAGGTGCAGCGCGCGCGCCAGCACGCAGCGCGCGGACACGTCGGCCGGGTCGCGCTCGACGGCGGTCGCCAACGCGAGGCGCGCCTCGTCCAGCTGGCCGAGGTGCAGGTGCGCGAGGCCGCGCAGGAAGTGGGCGGTCGCATCGTCGGCCCCGGCCGCGACGGCGCGGTCGAGGAACGCGGCCGCCAGCGCCGGGTCATCGGCCGACAGCGCCTCGGCGCCAGCCGTCAGCAGCGCCAGGACGTCGGGTTCCCCCGCCGGGGCCGGGTCGGCCACGGGGGCCGCCCCGGCAGGCCTGGCCGGCGCCGGGCTGGCACAGGCGGCCAGCAGGCCAGCCATCAGGATGGGCAGCAGGGGACGGTCCGGATGAAACGTCAAGGTGGGCCCTCCAAGGGCGTCTGAACGGCCTGCGCAGGTCGATATCGACCATCGCGCATGTCTGGATGAAGCCCTTGGAAGAGAAATACCCGTCCCTCCTGACGTTCAGCAGCCCCCCCGGCCCACCGATACAGCCCTCTGCATGAGCCCAGACTTCAGCACGTGCCTGACCTACGACGAGTGGCGCGCCCTGCTCGATCGCGAGCTGGGGGTGCGCGTCCTCGATGACGAGGGTCGCCGCCGCTGCGCGCGCGACCGCCGCCTGTTGCGGCCGCTGTCGCGCTCGGAGGCGGAGGCCTACTACTCCTTCAACTCCTTCGTGCGCTGCGACTCCGGCGGCGGCTGAGCCAAAGGAGCCCGTCCGGCGCGGCGCGTAGACTGGCGCCGTGACCTCGCGCGCGCTGCTCGCCGGACTCGTGCTGCTGGCCCTGCTGGCTAGCGCCGGCGGCTGGCTGCTGCTGCGCGGCGGCGCCGACCCGGCGCTTGTCCGGCCTGCCGGCGTGTCCGCCGCGCGCCCGGTCGCGCCAGCCGTCGCGCCCGAGCTGCCCATGCCGAGCGCTGGCCACGCGTCGGGCGGCGACACTCCGGACGCCGGTCCGCTCACCTCCGCCATCGACCTCTCGGCCGCGCCAGCCGTCGTGACCGGTCGCGTCATCGACCGCACCGGCCTCGCGCTGGCCGGGGCTCGCGTGCTGACCTACGTGCGCGAGGACGACCCGCCCTTCCGCACGCGCCGCGACCTGCCGCTGCGCGAGACCACCGGGGCCGACGGCCGCTTCCGCCTGGTCGGCCTGCCCGCCGGCCCCGACCTCGGCCTGGACATCGAGCACGCCGCGCACGCGCCGACGCTGCGCGAGCCGTTCCGCATCGCGCGCGGCGCCGACGTGGACCTGGGCGACATCGTGCTGGAGCAGGGCCTGGTGCTGCACGGCACGGTGCGCGGGCAGGACGGCCTGCCGCTGTCCGGCGCGACCCTGGCGCTGCGCGACGCGGCGGCCCTGGCGCGCGAGGGCCCGGGCCCCGAGCCGCGCACGTGCGTGTCGTCGGCGGAAGGCGACTACGCCTTCGACCACATCGCCGCGCGCCAGTACGAGCTGCAGGCCTCGGCCGAAGGCCATGGCACCGAGGCCGTGGTCATCTCGCTCATGCTGGGCGCCACGCGCGACGCCTGGCGCCAGGACTTCGTGCTGCTGCCCGCCGACTCCGCGCTGGCCGGCCTGGTGCTGGGCCCCGACGACCTCGCCGTGACCGACGTTGCGCTGCTGCTCTCGCGCAGCGAGGCGCGCGGCCACACCTACTTCCTGCGCACCGGCGCCACCGACGCCGAGGGCCGCTTCCTGTTCGAGCACGTGCCGCAAGGCGTGTACCTGCTGGACCTGCAGGACGACGAGCACTACCTCGACCGCCCGGCGCAGGTGCAGGCCGGACTTGCCGACCACCTCGTGCGTGCGCAGCGCGGCCAGGTGGTGCGCGGCCGGCTCGACGCGCCGGAGCTGCCGGCCCGCTTCCGCCTCGCGATCCAGCCCGATGGCCGCACGGGCGCCGGCCTGCTGGGGCGCCTGGCGCACGAGCGCGAGGTCGAGGGCACGCAGGGGACGTTCGAGGTGCGCGGGCTGCGGCCCGGCACCTACCGTTTCGAGGTCGCGGCCGAGGGCTACGCCCCCAGCTCCAGCGGCGACGTGCTGCTGGGTCCGGGCCAACCGCCGGCGGACGTGGTCGTGACGCTGCTGCGCGGCGGCGAGATCGCCGGGCGCCTGTCGCCGCCGCTGGCGGGCGTGCGCGCCGAGCTGCGCGAGGCCGAGTGGGACCCGGCCAGCCCGATCGAGTCGGCCTTCCCCACGCAACCGGCGTACGGCCTGCGCGCCGAGACCGGCGCCGACGGCGACTTCCGCTTCGGCCACGTTCCGCCCGCGCGCTACGTGCTGACGCTGCGCCCGCCGGGCGCGCCGCCGCTGCACCTGCGCGACGTCGAGGCGCGCGAGGGCGAGCTGACCGACGTGGGCACGCTGCAGGCCGAGCGCGGCGGCACGATCCTCGGCAGCGTCACCGGCTCCGACGGGCGGCCGCACCAGGGCGTGCGCGTGGCCGTCGTCTCGGACCGGCACCAGGCCGTGGCGCAGACCGACGCCGAAGGGGCCTTCCGCTTCGAGACCCTGCCGGCGGGCGTGTACGAGGTGCACGCCACGCCCGGCAGCCTGTGGGAGGCGCTGCGCTTTGCCGCCACGTCCCGCGTGGACCTGCGCGCGGGCGCCGAGGAGGTCGTGGCGCTGACGCTGGTCGAGCGCGCGACCGAGCCGCGCTGACGTCGTCGTGGCCTGCCGGGGAGCCTTGCTCCCTTGCGGCCCGGGAGAAACGGGCCGCGGCGGGAGCAAGTCACCTCGGCAGGCCCCCGACGACGTCCGCGCGCACAGGCGTCGGAGAGCGGCACCGCATGCACGGTCTCGTTCCGCTCCTGCGACCGATGGCAATGGGCTGCTTGGAGACATCTCCGCGAGTCCGCTTCGACGCACGCGGCATCGGCCCGGGCGCGGGCCACTCGCCGCGTGCGCCGATGCTGCCCGCGGTCGGGGACGGCCGGCGGCGCGGGGAACACGGGCCTGAGGAGAGCGCCGCGAGGCGGCCCGCGCGTGCCGACCTTGGCGCGGAACTGGCTGCTCAAGGCGAGAGTGTCGTCTCACCGGCGGGCAGGAGCAGCTCGCGCACCTGGCCCGCGCCCGACGCGTCCAGCAGCGTGACGCGGTAGCGGCCGGGCGGCAGCCGCAGCGCGCCGCCAGGCTGCAGCGCGTGGCGCTGCACGCCGTCGTCCAGGACCGCGCCCGTGCAGGCGCCGTCGGCGCGCAGCGTGACCAGCGCATCGGGCGGCTGCGGGCCGCCCCACCACAGCGTCAGGGCCAGCGCCAGCACCGCGACCGCGCCCACCGCGGCGTAGGTGCCCAGCGCGCCACGCAGGCTGCGCGCGCCGCGCGCCACGTCAGGGACGCCGCAAGCGCACGAGCACGTGCAGCACGCCGTCGCAGCGCGCCTCGTCGGCCAGCTCCAGGCCGTCCAGCGCGAGCAGCGGGCCGTCGGGGCCCAAGGCCTCGACGAACAGCCGGCCATCGGAGGCCATGACCGACAGGCGACGCTCGACGTCCAGCCCCAGCCGGTCGGCCAGCACGCGCGCCGCGCGCGTCAGGGCCACGTCGCGCGCCTCGGCCTCCACGAAGACCTCGCCGCAGCGGCCGGCGGCGTAGAGCCAGCCGGACGCGTCGGGCGGCGGACTCAGCGACCAGTCGGGTGGGCAGGCGCCGCAGCCGCTGGCGCAGCCCGCCGCCAGCAGCAGCAGCAGCAGGGCGGCCGGCAACCGGTGCAGGGCGCGCGCGCTCATCGCCTGTGCTGCGCGGCGATGGCGCGCGCCAGGGCCTCGCGCAGCGCGGCGCGGTCGGCGGCGGAGGTCTCGCGCGACAGCTCGCGCAGGCGCACAGCCAGGTCGGCCTCGAAGGCCGGCAGCAACCGCTCGCCCGCGTCCATTTCGAGCCAGGCGAAGTGCGTCTGGTCGTCGGCCCACTGGCCCAGCGGGCGCGCGCCGGCGACGGCCTCGGCAGCCAGGCGCTGCGCTTCGACCGGGTCGGGCGACAGTTGCGCGCGCTGCGCGGCGGGCAGCAGCGGCGCGAGGCGCTCCAGCGCCGACTCCTGCAGGCTCGTCAGCGCCTGCCGCGCGAAGCGCTGGAGCGCATCGTTCGCGGCGGCCTCGGCGTCTCGCCCGGCGCGCACGGGGTCGCCCGGCAACGCACGCGCGGAGCCCACGACGCGCACCACCAGCGGCGTCGCGGCCGCGTCCCAGCCGTCAGCGGCGTCGCCCACCCAGGCCGGCGCGCGCAGTTCGAGCAGCACCGGTCCCGGGGCGGCGGGTGCGGCGCAGGCGGCCAGCAGCAGCAGGATGGTGGGCACACGCATGGCGGCACGCGATCGTAGCGCGCGGCGTTGCGCGCGGAAAACGCGCGGGGTGCAGGCGGGTCCGGCCGGCCGCAGGCACGTTGAAGGCGGATCCCTCGGCGGTCCGCCGCGGGGATCAGCGGGTGAACCAGGGGTTCCTCGGGCGCCGTTCAGCTACTTGCCGTAGGTGAAGACCGTCACCCGTCCGAAGGACTTGTCGGCCGGCCACCGGATGGCGGCTACGCCGATCTCGGTCACGCCGTCGCCATCGAGGTCGGGAAGCGAAGCCACGGTGTGGCCGAACCGCTCGTGCGCTGCGCTGCCAACCACCGCCGCGATCACGGCGCCGGTCGCGCCCGACACCAGATCCACGCGGCCGCGGCTCTGGGCGTCACCGGGCGCGCCGATCGCGTAGTCCACGACGCCGTCGCCGTTCCGGTCGCCGACGACAGCCACCGAGCCGCCGAACTCCTCGCCGGCATGCTTGCCCTGCAGGACCGCCAGCACCGAGCCGGAGACAGCGGAGACCACGTAGACCCGGCCGCGCTGATGGCTGCCTGCATACGGCGCGCCGATGAGCAGGTCCGGGAGCGCATCGCCGTCGGCATCGGGCAGCGCGGCGAGCGACCAGCCGAAGCGGTTGTCGGCTTCCTCCCCCTGCAGCGTCCTCAGCACCGTGCCGCTCGCGCTGGAGATGACCAGCACTTGTCCCTGCATCGCGTTGTTCGGGTAGGCCCACGCGCCGGACACGACGTCGGTGGCGCCGTCGCCATCGAGGTCGCCGATCGGGATCGTGGCTTCGCCGGCGAGGAAGTCGCCCGGGAACGTGCCGTTGATCTCGTGCACGGGCTGGAAGGTCGCGCTGGAGAAGATGCGCACCTTGCCCGGCGCGGTCAGCGGATCGCCGCCGATGGCGCCGCCGAAGCGCGAGCCGATCGCGAAGTCGGGCTGGCCGTCGCCGGTGACGTCGTTCAGCGCCGCGAGGCCGCCGCCGAAGCACTCGCCCTCGACTTCGCCGCCGAGCGCCACCAGCACATCGCCCGTGGCGCCGCTGAAGAGCGTGGCCGTGCCCGGGTACTCCACGCCCGGCACCCAGAGCGGATTGAGCGCCCACGTGGCGCCCACCGCGTACTCGGGCACGCCGTCCAGGTCGAAGTCGGGGAACTGCGCCACGGCGCGACCGAAACGGTCACCGTAGTTGCTGCCGTAATGTTCGCGGAGGACCTGACCGTTCCGGCCGGAGACGACCCACGCGTGTCCGGACGTGGGCGCCGGCTGATCGCGATTGGGCAGGCCGATCAGGAGCTCCTGCACGCCGTCGGCGTCGAGGTCCGGAAGGGCGCACAGCGAGAATCCGAGGTCGTCGCCGGTGTGGCTGCCGACCACGTGATACAGCGGCGTGAAGTGGTCCACGAGCAGGGGCGCCGCAACGGCTGACGCCTGCGGACCCGGGACCTGCAAGGGAAGCGCCGCGAGCACGACGAAGATCAGTGACGACACGAACATGATCAGTAGCTCCATTCGGGTGAAGGAGCCGAAGCGATGCGACGGAGGGAGGCTGCGCATTGAACTCCCGTGCCGGGAATTCGTCAATCCGATGACCGCGGGATTCCGCGGCCACGCCGCCCTGGTGGTGAACCGAACCGGCTTCGAACCCGTGTTGCCAACCCCTGCCCCACCGCCGGCCCGTACACCGGCCTACCCCGCCGCGCTGCCCCTTCAGCGCCCTTCCGACAGCCACTTCGCCAGGTCCGGCACCAGCCGCAACGTCTCCCCCCGCAGCAGCGCCCGCACCTCGGTCGTGCTGCCCAGCGCGAAGACCTCGCGAGCCACCGCGCGCGCGTGGTCCAGGTCCACCGCGGCGATGACCTTCTTCACCACCGGCAGGTGGTAGGGCGACATGCTGAAGCTGCGCAGCCCGAGGCCCAGCAGCAGCAGCGTGGCCTGCGGGTCGCCGGCCATCTCTCCGCACAGGGACACCGGCGTGCCTGCCGCGTCGGCCGTCTGCACGACCAGGCGCACGATGGCCAGCAGGCCCGGGTGCAGCGGCTGGTAGAGCGCGGCCACGCGCGCGTTGTTGCGGTCCACCGCCAGCGCGTACTGGGAGAGGTCATTGGTGCCGATGGAGAGGAAGTCGGCTTCCTCGGCCAGCGTGCCGCAGGCCAGCGCGGCGGCCGGCACCTCGATCATGGCGCCAAGCTGCAGGTCGGGGTCGTGGGCCACGCCGCGGCGGCGCAGGTCGTCGCGCACCTCGGCCACGATCTCGCGCGCGCGGCGGAACTCCTCGATCATCGTGACCATCGGGAACATGACGCGCATGCGCCCGTGGGCCGAGGCGCGCAGCAGGGCGCGAACCTGGGTGTAGAAGAGGTCCGGCCACTCCAGCGACAGGCGCAGGCCGCGCCAGCCCAGCACGGGGTTGGGCTCGGACGGCACCGACAGGCAGCGCAGCGGCTTGTCGCCGCCGACGTCGATGGTGCGGAAGGTGATCTCGCGCTGGCCTACTTTCTTCAGCGCGCCGACGTAGTGCTCGTACTGCTCCTCCTCGGAGGGCAGCCACTCGCGGCCCATGAACAGGAACTCGGTGCGATACAGGCCGATGCCGCGCAGGTCGGGCAGCAGCTCGGCCGGCAGCTCCTGGAAGTTCTCGACGTTGAGCAGCAGCTCGATGGCCACGCCGTCGGCGGTGGAGGCGAAGCCGGCCGCCTGGGCCAGCAGCTCCTGGCGGAAGCGGCGGTAGTCGGCCGAGCGCCGGCTGGCGGCTTCCACGTCGGCGGGCGACGGGTTGAGCGTGACCGTGCCGGCGCCGCCGTCCACGATCCAGCGCCCGCCGCGCGCGGGCAGCGCGGCCACGTCCACGCCGGTGACGGCCGGAATCCCCAGGCCGCGCGCCAGGATGGCCGCGTGGCTGGCGACGCCGCCGCTGCCGGTGACGATGGCCACCAGCCGCGCCCGGTCCACGCGCGCCGCGTCGCTGGGCAGCAGCTCGCGCGTGACCAGCACGACCTGATCGTCCCCGTCGCCCAGGTTGACCTCGTGGCGCCGGCCGGCCAGCACGCGCAGCAGCAGCCGACCGATGTCGCGCAGGTCGGCGCCCGGGTCGCGGTCCGTGCCCTGGCTCGCGGCGGCCAGGCGCCGCTCCCACTCGGACACCTCGTCGCGCACGGCCACCTCGGCGTTGACCAGGTGCTGGCGGATGCGCCCGCGCAGGCCGTCGCGGAAGGACTCGTCGTCCAGCAGCAGGCCCTGCATGGAGAAGATGCGCGCGTCGTGGGCGCCGACCTGGCTGCGGATGCGCCCTTCCAGCTCGCGCAACCGGGCGCGCGCGTCGTCGAGGGCCAGGCGCAGGCGCTCCTGCTCGGCCGGCACGTCGGCCTCGGCCAGCGCGCGCACGGGCACGTCCACCTCGTGCTCGGTGTGGAAGACCGCCATGCCCGCCGCCAAGCCCGGCGCCATGGGCAGGCCGGTGACGACCAGCCGCTCGCCGGCCGCCGCGGGGCGCGAGGGTCTCGGCCCGCTCACCCGGCCAGCCGCCCGGCGACGAAGGCGCTCAGCTCGTCGGCGCGCACGCGCGACTGCTGCATGTTGTCGCGCTCGCGCACGGTGACCGTGCCCTGCGCCAGCGACTCGCCGTCCACCGTGACGCACCACGGCGTGCCCACCTCGTCCTGGCGCCGGTAGCGCCGGCCGATGGCGCCCGACTGGTCGTAGAAGGTGGAGATGCCGCGCGAGCGCAGCTCGTCCTCCAGCTTCTGGGCCAGCTCGGGCATGCCCTCCTTCTTGACCAGCGGGAAGAAGGCCACCTTGACCGGCGCCAGGCGCGGGTGCAGGTGCAGCACCGTGCGCACGTCCTCCGCGCCCTTCTCGCCGCCCTCGGCGGGCGCGCCGGCCAGCTTCTGCTCCTCGAAGGCCTCGCACAGGAAGGCCAGCACGGCGCGGTCCACGCCCGCGGCCGGCTCGATGACCCACGGCATGAAGCGCTCGCGCGTCTGGCCGTCGAAGTACTCGAGCTGCTTCCCGCTGGCCTCGCTGTGGCGCTTCAGGTCGAAGTCCGTGCGCGAGGCGATGCCCTCCAGCTCCTTCCAGCCGATGGGGAACAGGTACTCGAGGTCCGTGGTGGCGTTGCTGTAGTGGGCCAGCTCGGTCTTCTCGTGGTCGCGGCGGCGCAGGCGCTCGGGCGCGAGCCCCAGGTCCACGTACCACTGCCAGCGCTGCTGGCGCCAGTAGTCGAACCACTTCTCCCAGTCGGCCGGCGGGACGAAGTACTCCATCTCCATCTGCTCGAACTCGCGCGTGCGGAAGATGAAGTTGCCCGGCGTGATCTCGTTGCGGAAGGACTTGCCCTGCTGCGCCACGCCGAAGGGCGGCTTGAGGCGCGCGGTGGTCTGCACGTTGAGGTAGTTGGTGAAGATGCCCTGCGCGGTCTCCGGGCGCAGGTAGGCCGTGGCGGCCTCGTCCCGCAGCGGGCCCATCCAGGTCTGGAACATCAGGTTGAAGGCGCGCGGCTCGGTGAAGTGCTCGCGGCAGTCGGCGCTGACGGGCTTCTTCGTCTCGCCGCAGACGGCGTCGTCCAGCGCGTCGGCGCGGAAGCGCGCCTTGCACTGGCGGCAGTCCACCAGGGGGTCGCTGAAGTTGTCCACGTGGCCGGAGGTCTTCCACACCTGCGGGTGCTGCAGGATGGCGCTGTCCAGGCCCACCACGTCGCGGCGCGTGTGCACCATGGAGCGCCACCAGGCCTCCTTGACGTTGCGCTTCAGCTCCACGCCCAGCGGGCCGTAGTCCCAGCACGACGCGAGGCCGCCGTAGATCTCGGAGGCGGGGAAGACGAAGCCCCTGCGCTTGCAGAGGTTGACGACCTGCTCCATCGAGGTTGCGGGCACGGCGGGCTCCATGGCGTCGGGGCGCGCTCGGCGCCGGGCGACGCATTCTGGGCCGCGCGCCGGGGACCGATCAAGGCGCGGGGCGACAGACGGTTCCGGGGCCGCCTGGCCCTAGCGCGGCTCGAGCCGGCGCGCCCCGCGACGCGCAAGCCCGGCGCCGCGACTCAGCGCACGCCGATCGAGCCGGTGGCCAGCGACCCGCCCGTGCCCTGCGTGGCCGAGATCGCGTACACGCCCTCCTCCAGCCCGTCGCCGGTGAAGCTGACCGACCAGCGCTCGGTGATGACCGCGGGCGCGCCGCCGCTGGTCGAGTCGCTCTCGGGCCCCAGCAGCTCCAGGCTCACGTCGCCCAGGTTGGGGTTGGCGGTGCCGCCGAGATAGACCACGCCGTCGGCCACCGCGCCCAGGTCGCTGACGCCGATGAGCGCGTCGCAGGTGATGGGCGACTCGTTCGAGTAGAAGAAGCCGCCGTCCTCGTCCCAAAAGATGTCGCGCATGGAGCCGGGCGCCGCGAGGGCCACGGTCATGCCGACGTTGGCCTGCTTCTCGACCAGCGCGCGGGTCTTCTTCAGGCGCTTGGCCACGGCCGCGATGGTCTTGTCCTGCGCCTTGCGCGTCGCAGCCCGCAGGACGTCGACGGATCCGCCGTCGCCAGGATAGAAGCCGGCGGGGAACACGCCGCCGAGGTCGCCACCCGCCGCGAGGTCGGACAGGGCGTCGGTCGCCGAGAGGCTGGCCGTGTTGCCCGTCGAACGCACCGCCTGCCCGATCGAGCCCATCATCGTCTGCAGGTCCTCGAAGAGCGCCGTGACGGCGGCGAGGTCGTATCCGCCACTCTTGACCAGCGTCTCGAACGCCGCCAGATCGGCGAAGAACATGGCCTTGGCGCTGGCCAGCGACGTCTTGAGGTTCTTCAGCGCGTCGGCGAGGTCGCCGTTGAACTGCTGCTGCGCCTGCTGGGGGGTCAACTGCGCGGCGGCACTCGAACCGAGGCACGCGACGATCGTGATAGCGGCGATGACGTGACGCAGAGCCATGGCATCCTCCTGTCGGGAGCGCGCGCGCCCGCGGCCGACGCGGCCCGGACCCCCCGCACGCTCCAAGGGACCGCATGGTACCGGCCGGCGCGGCGCGTGACTCGCGCGGGCGGCCGGCTTAAGATCGCTGTCGATGCCGTCGCTCCAGGACATCGCCGCCAAGGTCGCCGACGCCACGCGCCTGACCGACGCCGACGCCCTGTTCCTGCTGCACGCTCCGGACATCACCGCCATCGGCCAACTGGCCGACATCGTGCGCCGCCGGCTGCACCCGCCCGGCCCCGACGGCCGCGGCGAGGTCACGTACATCGTCGACCGCAACATCAACTACACCAACGTGTGCGTGACGCTGTGCAAGTTCTGCGCCTTCTACCGGCGCCCGGGCGACCCCGAGGGCTACGACCACCCGCTGGAGGTCGTGCTGGAGAAGATCCGCGAGACCAGGGCCCTCGGCGGCGTGCAGATCCTGCTGCAGGGCGGGCACCACCCCGATTACGGCGTCGAGCGCTACGAGACGCTGTTCCGCGCCATCAAGGAGCGCGAGCCCATCCACATCCACGGCCTCTCGCCCTCGGAGATCCTGCACGCCACGCACGTCAGCAAGCTGCCGCTCGAGACGGTGATCGCGCGCCTGCACGCCGCGGGCCTCGACTCCATGCCCGGCGGCGGCGGCGAGATCCTGGTGGACCGCGTGCGCCGCATCATCTCGCCGCTCAAGACCATGAGCGACGACTGGCTGCGCGTGCACCGCGTCCTGCACCGCCAGGGCCTGCGCAGCACGGCCACCATGATGTTCGGCCACGTCGAGACGCCGGCCGAGCGCGTCGAGCACCTGCGCCGCCTGCGCGAGCTGCAGGACGAGACCGGCGGCTTCACGGCCTTCATCTCGTGGACCTTCCAGGCCCCCAATACCGAAATGACCGACGTGCCCATGGTGGGCGGCTTCGACTACCTGCGCACCACGGCCGTGGCGCGCCTGTACCTGGACAACGTCGAGAACCTGCAGGCCAGCTTCGTCACGCAGGGCATCGACCTCGGCGCCCTCTCGCTGCACTACGGCATGAACGACATGGGCTCGGCCATGATCGAGGAGAACGTGGTCAGCGCCGCCAACTGCGAGTGCCTGGCGTCCATCGCCGAGATCGAGCGCCACGTGCGCGAGGCCGGCTTCGCGCCCGCGCGGCGCAACATGTTCTACGACCGCGTGGACGAGCGCGGGAGAGTGCTGCGGCGGCACCGGGATGGGCGTTGGGCGGCGCAGAACGCGGCGAACGGCGGGGACACGCGGCCGGCGGTCCTCGAACGGGAGTTCAGGGAGTTGGCGGAGGCGCGCTGAGGGGGCCGAAGTTTGATGTCGGAGTCTGCGACATCAAGGTCACGGAGCCTGCGGCAGCTCCCCCGCCGGCCCGAACCCGATGCGTCCGCGGTCGTGCCGTGGCGGCTCGATGAGCTGGCGGAAGGCCTCGAACACCGCCTTGAAGCGCGCGTCGTAACGCTCCTCCAGGCCGTCGATGCGCCGCGACAACTCGCGGTACTCGACGGCCAGGCCGCGCCTGGCGGATGAAGGCGCGCACGTTCTCCACGCTGGCCTGGATGGCGCGCGGTGACTTCAGCACGTTGGCCAGCATGACGGCGCCGTGCTCGGTGAAGACCCAGGGCCGCGAGCGCCGGCCGCCCCGGCCGACGTTTGAGGTCGCAATTCGCGACCTCAAAGCCGACGCCTCCTCCGGCGTCAACTGCCAGGCGAAATCGGGGGGAAACGGCCCGCGTTGCGGCGCAGTTGATCGATCAGACGCTCGGTCGGCACGCGGTAGAGCCGCGCCAAGTCACTGTCCAACATGACCTTGTGGCCGCGGATCGCGTGGATCAGGGCCGCAATGGAGTCGTCGTGGGCCGCCGTGGGCAAGGTCGACATGGCGCAAGTCCTCCGTTGTCCGTGGCACGACGGCTCGTGACCTCCTGACGGATGGCCCGCGCGGGCGTTACGTCGCCGGCAGCCAGGCGAGACTCAGAACCCTGCGTCCAGCCTCAGCACGGGAGTGCCCGGCCCAGCCGGTGGCGGAGACATCCACGGAGCCCCGGTCGAATGGCTAGAATCCGCGCCGTCGCGCGCGTGCCGACGACGGGCGGCCGCGGCCCCCGGATTCCATGATCACCGCCACGCCCACGCGCCCCACCGCACGCTCGCCCGGCCCCCACCGCGTCGCGCCTTTCGGCCGCGGCCCCACCAACCCCGGCCCGGCTCCGGGCGAGGCGCCCTCGCGCACCTTCCTCGAGGGCGACGCGCTGGCACCCGAGTTGCGCCCGATCCGCGACCGGGTGCTGGCCGGCGCACGCCTGTCGCGCGAGGACGGCCGCACGCTGTTCGCGACGCCCGACCTCAACGCCTTGGGCGCGCTGGCCAACTTCGTCAACGAGTCGCTCAACGGCCGGCGCACCACGTTCACGTACAACCGGCACCTCAACTACACCAACGTCTGCGCCTACAAGTGCATGTTCTGCGCCTTCCGCCGCGACGGCGACGAGGCTGACGCGGTGGTCATGGACCTGGACTTCGTGCGCCAGCGGATGCGCACCGGCTTCACCGACACGATGCGCGAGGTGCACATCGTCGGCGGCATCCATCCCGGCCTGCCCTACGCCTACTACCTCGACCTGCTGCGCACCATCAAGGCCGAGCGGCCCAACCTGCACGTCAAGGCCTTCACCATGATCGAGCTGGACGCCATCGCCGAGGTGGCCGGCAAGCCGCTCGAGACGGTGCTGGCCGAGCTGCGCGAGGCGGGCCTCGACTCCTGCCCCGGCGGCGGCGCGGAGGTGCTCTCGCCGCGCGTGCACAAGAAACTCTACCGCGAGAAGCTGCCGCCCGAGCGCTGGATCGCCACCTGCAAGACCGTGCACCGCGCCGGGCTGCACACCAACGCGACCATGCTCTTCGGGCACATCGAGACCGCGGACGAGCGCCTGGACCACATGCTGGCCATCCGCGAAATCCAGGACGAGACCGGCGGCTTCCTGCAGTTCATCCCGCTGCTCTTCCACCCGGACAACACGCCGCTGCAGCGGCTGGGGAAGACCACGGGCGTGGATGCGCTGCGCACCATCGCCGTCGCGCGCCTGATGCTCGACAACGTGCCGCACGTGAAGGCCTACTGGATCATGCTGGGCCTGAAGATCGCGCAGATCGCGCTGCACTACGGCGCGGACGACATCGACGGCACGGTGGAAGAGGAGCACATCACGCACGACGCGGGCGGGGAGACGCCGCAGGGGCTGACGACGGAGCAACTGGCGGGGTTGATCCGCGAGGCGGGGAGGGTGCCGGTGTTGAGGGACACGCTGTACACCGAGCTGAGCCCGGTCTGACCGCTGTCCGCGCCGCCCCATCAGGCCCGCGCGCGGCCCGCCCGCGCCAACTGCGCGCGCCGGAAGCAGCCCACGAGGTGGTCGTTGACCATGCCCGTGGCCTGCATGTGCGCGTAGACGATGGTGCTGCCCACGAAGCGGAAGCCGCGCGCGCGCAGGTCCTGGCTCCACGCGTCGCTCAGCGCGCTGGTGGCCGGCAGCTCGCGCAGGCTCCTCCAGCGGTTGACCACCGGCCGGCCGTGCACGAAACGCCAAGCGTAGGCCGAAAAGCCGCCGAACTCCTGCTGCACCTCCAGGAAGGCGCGCGCGTTGCCGATGGCGGCCTCGATCTTCTGGCGGTTGCGGATGATGCCGGCGTCCGCCAGCAGCCGGCGCTTCTCGCGCGCGCCGAAGCGCGCCACGCGCCGCGGGTCGAAGTTGGCAAAGGCCGCGCGGAAGGCGGCGCGCTTGCCCAGCACGCAGTCCCACGAGAGCCCGGCCTGCATGCCCTCCAGCACCACGAACTCGAACAGCTTGCGCTCGTCGAACAGCGGCACGCCCCACTCCGCGTCGTGGTAGGCGGCCGACAGCTCGTTGCGCGCCCAGCCGCAGCGGCGGCGGCGCGCGCCGGCGGGCAGCAAGTCGGGTCGCGCGGGCCGGTCGGGCATGGGGCGAGAGGATGACGGCCGGCGGCGCGCCGGGCAAGGCCGCTTGGCGCGCCGCTGGTCGTCACGTACCTTGCCGCGATGCTCCAGCTCGAGGCGCGCGGCCCGGTGACCGTCCTGCGCCTGTGCCACGGCAAGGCCTCCGCCCTGGACATCGAGCTGCTCGAGGCCCTGCGCGCCGCGCTGCGGCGGCTGGCCGCCGACGCCGCCGTGCGCGCACTGGTGCTCACCGGCAGCGGCTCCATCTTCTGCGCCGGCGTGGACCTCAAGCGCCTGCTCTCCGGCGGCGCGGCCTACGTCGAGCGCCTCCTGCCCGCGCTGGACGGCGCGGTGCTGGACCTCTTCGGCCTGGACAAGCCGGTGGTTGCGGCCATCAACGGCCACGCCATCGCCGGCGGCTGCATCCTGGCCTGCGCCTGCGACGCGCGCCTGCTGGCCGCCGGTCCGGCGCGCGTCGGCGTGCCCGAGCTGAAGGTTGGCGTGCCGTTCCCGGCCGGCGTCGTCGAGGTGCTGCGCTTCGCGCTCCCGTCGCGGCACGTCTCCGACCTGCTGCTGCGCGGGCGGCTGTGCGGCGCCGACGAGGCCCTGGCGCGCGGCCTGGTGGACGAGCTCGTGCCGGCCGGCGAGCTGCTGGAGCGCGCCGTGGCCGTGGCGCAGGACCTGGCCGCGCCGCCGCCGGCGGCCTTCGCGGCCACCAAGCGCCGCCTGCGCGGCCCGGCTCGCGAGCAGGGCGAGCGCCTGTCGCGCGAATCGCGCGCGGCCACCAGCGCGCTGTGGGGCAGCGCGGAGGTGCAGGCCGCGGTGCGCGGCTACGTGGAGCGGACGCTGGGGGCGTGAGGCGGCGCGGGCCTGCTACAGGCCCAGGGCCCGGCGCAGCGCGTTGCCCGCGTTGAGCCGGCCGGCGCCGACCTTGTCGGGCGTGCCCAGACAGCCCACCGGGTCCGCGGTCGAACGCAGCAGGGTCCGGACCTCCGTCGGCGTCAGCGGCGGCAGCGACGCAGCGCGCGGCAGCGAGAACAGCAGCCCGGCCACGGCCGCGACCTGCGGCGCCGCGATGGACGTCCCGCTGACTTCGCCGTAACTGGTGTCGAACGTGTTGTTGCTCCAGTCGAAGACGGTCAGCGACAGGATCTTCTCGCCGGGCGCGGCGAGTCCGCCATCCGTGAGCGGCTTGCCCGGGTTGCTGAAACTGGAGGCACAGTCTCCGGCGCCCGTGCTGGCGACCGGAATGACGGAGGGTTCGCTGGCGGGCCACGAGACCGTCGACAGGTCGTTCCCGGCCGCGCACACGACGACCACTCCGTTGGCGGCCGCATGCTCCAGGGCCAGCTTGGCCGCGGCGTCCTCGGAGAACGACAGGTTCAGCGTGATAACCTTCACGCCGCGCGCGACGGCGTAGAGGATGGCGTCATCCAGCAGGTCGGACCGCGGGTAGGGGTCACCGATCGCGAGCGGCAGGATCAGGCAGCCGGCCGACTTGCTGCCGCCGCCGGCGATGCCGGAGATGCCGACGCCGTTCCCGGTGGCGGAGGAGATCACGCCCGCAACCAGCGTGCCGTGGTTCTTGACGCCTCGCGGGTCGTTGTCGCCCTTGTCGAAGTCCCAGCCGGCGATGTCGTCGATGAAACCGTTGAGGTCGTCATCGACGTTGGGTGCGCCGTTGTATTCGGCATCGTTCACCATCAGCCGCTCCAGCAGCTCGGGGTGCTGCCACTCCACGCCGCTGTCGATGACGGCAATGGCCACGCCGGGGTCACCCTGCGTATGGGCCCAGGCTTCCTCGATGTCGATGTCGGCGTCGAGCGCGCTGCCGGAATCACGGCCCGTGTTCAGCAGGTTCCACTGGTACGAGTAGTACGGGTCGGAAAGCGATTCGACGGCCTCGTAGCGGCCGGTCCAGTTGACCTGGGCGAATTCGACTCCCTCCAGGCCGGCCAGCGCCGCCGCTGCGGCGCCTGGTCCGCCGCCGGTGATGACCAGATCGATGATGCGCAGCGCATTGGGTCGCGCATCGACTCCCGGCTGCCGGATCGGAATCCCGGCCTGCTTGGCGGCGAACAGGACGGCCGCGAGCGCAGCGCCTTCGCGGAGGCGCACGGAAACGACGTTCAACGGTCGGGGACCCGTGTCGAGCAGGGCGGCCAGCAGGACCTCCGCACTCGGCGGCGGCGGCCGTGGCGGCATCCGCTGCACCAGCTCCGGATGGGCGCGTGGAATCCTGCGCTCGGCGCGTTGCGGCGCCGGAGCATCCTGGGACTCGCCGTCCTGCGCGGCGACGGACGCCGAAATGGTCCACGCAGCGGCCAGTGCCGCCGCCTTGGCGATGCGGGTCAACATGGACTTGCCTCACGGGGTCCGTTGCCAAGGTGCCGCGGCGGGACCCCGTCGCCGCCGCGGCCTCGCCGGCTGCCTGTCGCACAGGCGCCGCCGCGCACGGCGGCGCCCGGAACTCACCCGTTGTTTGGGATCGAATGGCGGTAGTGCGACGACGAGAGCACCACCACGGCCCAGTCGGCCGCCACCGCGCCCTCGCCGAGCATGGGCGCCGCGCGGTAGGGACCACAGGTCGTGCCCACCAACCCGGTCTTGAAGAGTTCGTCCGGAAGGATCCAGACTTCCTTGTTGCTCGCGCGCATCGGGCCGCCGAGGGCGAAGCCGACCACGCCCTTGGGCACCAGCAGCGACGGGTCCAGGTAGCCGCCGGGGCCGGGGGGACTGGGTCCCCCTCCGCCCGGCTGCGGCGGCCGGATGCCCACCGTGCCGCCATCGATCTCCTGGTATCTCCCGGTGAGCGAGGCCGCGGCGCCGCTCTTGCCCTTCTTGTGGCCCGGCGGATCCGGCGGGTTGCGGCCCAGTGGGATCGGGACGGGGACGACCGACTTCTCTCGCGCGCCAGCCTTGGCCGTGTACTTTTCGCAGTAGGTGTCCGCATGCGACTTGATGTAGACGTCCCCGTTGTCGGCATCGAAGCGCGTGCGCACGAAATCCGCGAAGGCCCTGCCCGACGTGGGCACCGGCGCTCCCAGGAGGGTCTCGTCGGCGGGCAACACCGTCAGGTTCTCGTCCGCGAAGGACATGCCCTTGACGAGGTACCAGCGAATGAGCTGCTGGCCCGGGTGCCTGCCGCTCTCGGCGAACACGAAACCCATCGGAACCGCGTTCGGCGTGCCGAAACCGTAGATCAGCGCGAACGTCTGGCCGGGGCGGAACAGCACCGGCTCGGCGAGCCGCTCGCTTTCGACATCGGCGTCTTGCAACGCGCTGGACGCAACGCCAGCCTCCGACGGATGCGCGTCGTCAAGGCCGGGCGCCGTCGCCCCCCGTCCGCTGAACTGCGAGGTCGCGCATCCGCAGGCAAGCAGGCAGGTGAGCACGGCAAGTTCTCGTGGTCGCATCGATCGCACTCCCGAGTCAGGGACGGCGGCAGGCGTGCGCACGACGAGTGCGGCACTTCCGCCGTCCATTGTTGAGCCAGCGCGCGGCATCCGCCCTCCCGGCGCCGGCGAAGAGGATGCCAGAACTCGCCCGATCCGGACAGTCGAGCGGCAGAGCCTGGCCGAGCGAAGGGCCGGCGTGCACGGATCCGGGCGGCATCATGTGCGCCGTGGTGGATGTGAGCCAGCGCGCAGCGTGCGAAGCGCCTCGCCGAGCGTGAGGACCTCGTGCCGCCGCTCCGGATCGACAGGCTCGCCCCCCGGCAGCGCGGCGCGGATGAGGCGGTCCGCGTCGGGGGGCACGGGCCAGCCGGCCAGCGCCAGCAGGGCGAGGGCCTGCAAACCGGTGGCGGGCAGGGCGGTCTCCAGCGCTTCACGCTCGAGGCGCCGGCCCTCGGCTGCGGACGGCGCCGTGCCCGCGGCAGCCAGCTGCAGGCTGCGCGAGAGGAGGAAGCCCTCGCGGTGTCCCGAACCAACCCAGTTGCGCACGGCGTGCCCGGCCAGTTCGACGCTTGCTTGCGCGTCGTGGCGGCGCCAGGCGAAGGCGGCCTCATTGAGCGCCGCCAGCGCGGCCAAGTCGGCGGCGCCCACGCGGTCCAGCGCCAGGACGAGGCCCGGATCCGGTGGCAGGTCGGTGCCCCGCCGGTAGGCGACCGCCCTGACCAGCCACTGCGCACGCCCCTCGAAGTACGACAGCCGGCACTCCGCCGCCAGCTCGCCCGCGCGCCGCGCGAGCGCCTCGGCTTCGTCCAGCGCCGGCACCTCGAGCAGCGCCGAGGCCGCGTTGAGCAGCGCGGAGAGCTTCTGCGTGGCGCGTCTGGCCTGCTCCGCCGAGCGGGCCAGCAGCGTCACGGCCTCGCGGAAGCGGTGCTGGCGGTAGCGCAGGCGGCCCAGCCATTCGTCGCGGCTGCTGCCCACCTCGCGGCCGCGCGCCGCCGCAGCCCAGGCGCAGGCCTCCTCGACGACGCGTTCCTCCACATCCATCGGGCAGCGGCGCGCGGCGCGCACGCGGATGGCGTGGCGCCAGCGCTGCATGGTCTCGTCGCCCAACGGGGGCACCGCCGTCGCGGCTTCCAGCGCGCGCAGGCCCTCGGACTCGTAGGCGGCCACGGCGGCGCGCACCAGGCGCTCGATGTGCACGACCTCGGCATCGCGCTCGCCGCAGCGGGACAGCTCGTACAGCAGGCGGTCCGCCGCGACGGGCGTGATCTCGCCCAGGGCCACCGGCAGCCACTCGCGCAGGATGCCGCGCTCGAGCTGCCTGGTCCGCGGGCCCGCGAGCTGCCGGGCCGCGAGCAGGCCTTGAGCCAGCGCGGCCTCGGCGTAACCCAGCCGGCCCGACTCGCTGTGCGCGCGTGCAACCACCATGGCCTCCAGCGCCACGGCCTCGTGCTGGCCCGCCGCCACCAGGTGGTACAGGCGCCCCGTCGCGCCGGACGCCAGGGCCGCGCCGAGCGAGGCGTGCGCCGAGCGGCGCGCCTCGTCCACCCAGGTCGCGTCCGCCAGACGCCGCGAGGGCCGGATGGGTCGCGCGCGTCCGCCCGGCAGCAGGCGCACCGCGCCCGCGACCTCCAGGGTCTGCAGCTCGGCCTCCAGCAGCCACGCGGCGCGTGCCGTGACGCGCACCAGCAGCGGCAAGTCGGTGTTGGGCCAGGCCAGGTGGATCCAGGCCAGCAGCTCGTCGACGTCGTCGTCCAGCGGGCGCTGGAGGCCCGGCGAGGCCGGGGCCACCGGCAGCACGTGCAGCCCGCCGCGCAGGCGGTCGACGGCCCCGCGCTCGATCAACAGCCGGTTGCCCGCCGGCTCGACCAGGCCCGCGCGGCTCCAGGCGTCCAGCTCGGCCTGCACGCTGGCCGGAATGCCGGCGGTGCGCTCCCACAACTCGCGCGCGGCGTCCTCGTGCACGTGCAGCAGACGGTCGTCACCCTCGAACAGGCCCTGCAGGTCAGCCACCGCGAGGGCGCACAGGTCGACCACGACGGCGGACGCCGGGAACGCCGCCGCCTGCAGGGCCGCGGCGATGATGCTGCCGGACGGGCCGCGCTCGACCAGCACCTCGCGCGACCACTGGTCCACCTGCTCGATGTCGTCGACCAGCAGCACCAGGCCCGCGGCCAGCGCGGATTGCAGCGCGGAGGACGTCAAGGCGCGGGCCTGGCTCAACGAGCCCGGCTCGTGTCGTTCGACCCAGGCCGCCAGGACGGTCAGGCTGTCGAAGGGGCGGCTGGAGGGGTGGGCCCACGCCACGCGACGGCCCTGCGCCTCGAGTTGCGCGGCAACGTCGCGCAGCAGGCGCGTGCGCCCGCTGCCCGAGGCGCCGGTCACGCACGCCGACTGGCCAGCCTGCACGGCCTGCATCAGCCGCTGCAGGGCTTCCTCGCGGCCGACGAGCAGGAGCTGGCCCAGCACGCGCCCCGTGTCGGCCCCGCCCCGCAGGCGCTCGGCCACGTCCACCGCCGAGCGCGGCCGCAGCTCGCGCTGGACCGCCAGCAGCGCGTCGATCTCCGCGGCCACCTCGGGCGGCACGCCGGGCGCGGCGTGCGCGAGCGGCTCGGCCGGCCGGCCGAGGCGCGCCTCCACGATGTCCGCCACGGCCAGGCCGTCGTGCGGCCGCCGCCCGGCCAGCGCCTCCCAGAGCATCACGCCCAGGGCGTACAGGTCCGAGCGCGCGTCCACGGCCTCGCCGCGCACCTGCTCCGGTGCGGCGTACGCCGGCGTGCCCAGCGCCTGGCTGGACGCCGCGCTGTCCACGGACAGCGCGCGACCGACGCTGAGCCCGAAGTCCAGCAGCACCGGTCGTCCGGCGCTGGTGACCAGCACGTTGCGCGGCTTGAGGTCGCGGTGCACCAGGCCGGCGGCGTGCACGCGGGCCAGCACGTCCAGCAACGCCAGGGCGCGGTCACGCAGCAGATCCCAGGTCCAGCGCGTGGCGCCGGGCGGCAGGTCGCCGGGAAAGGGCTGGCCCTCCACCAGCTCCATGGCCAGGAAGGGGCGGCCGTCCTGCACGCCCTCGTCGAACAGGTGCACCACGCCCGGCAGTCGCAGCAGGCGCAGGGCCGCGATCTCGCTGCGCAGGCGCACCAGGTCGTTCTCGAACAGCGGCGGCAGCAGCTTGACGGCCACGACCTCGCCCGTCAGCAGGTCGCGGGCCCGATGGACGCTGCCGGTTGCGCCTGTGCCCAGGAGGTCGCCCAGCTCGTAGCGGCCCGCAACCAGGTGCGGCAGCGGATCCTCGAGGCCCGACGCGAGCCGCTCGAGGGCCTCGCGCGCGCGGCGCGTGCCCAGGCCTTCCACCGATTCGGAGGGCTGCTGGCCGTCCCGATCCACGCCACCGCTCCTGAGGAACGCGGGAATCGTACCCCGACTCAACTCGTCCCGCGCCGTGCCGATAGGTCTGGTCGTCATGGTCGGGTTCGGAGGCGGAGGGCCCCGGAGACCTGCATGGCCCGTCGATGCCTCGCGTTCCTTTCCCTGCCGCTGCTGGCCGGCCTGCTGGTCCAGGCGTCCGCCGGCCAGGCGCCGCTGCTGGACGCGGTCTCGCCCGCGACCGGAACGCTGGGCACGGAGCTGGTCATCGGCGGCAGCGGCTTCTCCGGGCGCGGGACGCCCAAGGTGCAACTGGTCTTCGGCGCCGAGCAGCCGGTGTCGTACCGCCTGCGGGTGGTCTCCGTGAGCGACGTCGAGATCCGCGCCGAGGTCATCCAGGCGCAACTGGGCCTGGCGAGCGTGTCGGTCAAGCTGCCCAAGGCGCCGGCCGCCGTGCTGCCGGACGCCTTCGAGGTGCTGCCGCCGCTGGTCACGGGCGTGGACCCGCTGCTGGCCGGGCCGGGCGACGTGATCCTGCTGTCCGGCGCCAACTTCGGCACGCGCAAGCTCAAGGTCCTGCTCTTCGACCGGCCGTGCAAGATCGTCGCGTCGGACGGCGAATCCCTCAGCTTCCGCGTGCCGCCGTCGGTGCCGGACGGCGAGTGGACGCCGCGCCTGCAGAACCCGCTGGCGCAGGCCGTGGCCCCGGTGGCCGTCAACGTCACCGGCAGCCAGGCGCCGCCGCCCGTGGAGGGCGTGCAGGCGCGCGCGGACGACGCGCCCTTCGTGGCCGGCGAAGGGGATGTGCTGGCTGCCAACCTTGGCTCCAAGATGGCCTTCGACGCCTTCGACCTCGCGGGTGAAATGCAGCAGCAGCTCTCGGTGCTGGTGCCCTTCGCGCCCGCGGCAGGCAAGGTGCCCACGCTGTTCAGCGGAACCGGCTTCGGAGCCGAACCGCTTTTCTGGCAGCAGACGCTCTTGTCCGAGTCGCCGCCGCAGACGGCGGTCTACGTGGCCCTGCCGGCCTCCCTGCCCTGGATGCTGCACGTCCTGGGCCGCAGCCAGGGGCGCATCTTCGGCACCTTCGAGGCCGTGCTGCAGCGCGTGTCCGGCGTCGGGCCGGACCTGCTGAGCCTGGAGGACGGCTGGTTCGTGGTGCAGCCCTGAGCTACTTGCGCCGCGCGTGCTCGACCTCGACCACCTTGGTGTTCGGCTCGCCGATGGCCAGGTCGTGCACTTCCAGCACCAGCTTGTCGGGCGACACGATGCGCCAGGTGTAGCGCACGGGCTTGTCGCGCTCGCCGGTCAGGTACTCGTCCATCGGGCCCCACAGGTTCAGCGCCTGGCCCGTGCGGTCCTTCATGCCCTCGGCCTGCAGCAGGAACGGATCGAAGCTGTTGCACATGCTGCTGACGAACTTCTTCTTGAAGGCGTCGTAGCCCAGGATCGTGGCGGTCTTCATGGGCATGCCCATCATCGAGCCCTCGGATTCGAGCAGCAGCCAGCGGCCCTCCAGCAGCCAGCGCACCGTGGCGCGGCCCTTGGACTCCATCGGCGGCGCGTCGGGGGCCATGGTCACGCGCAGCGTCGTGTCCCACTCGCCCAGGAACTGCTCCAGCCACGTGTGCTCGGGCTGCGGCTGCAGGTACTTGGCCGCGTCGGCGAAAGCCTGGGCCATGGGGTCCGCGCCGGCGTCCTGCGCGGGGCGCGCGGCCAGAGCCAGGCCGGCGCCCAGCAGCAGCGCGGCGGCGACGATCGTCGGGGTCTTCATGGGTCACTCCGGGACGGGGATGGGGACAGGCCGCCCGCGGCGGCCGCAACGAGCAGGGCGTTGTGCGTGGCCAGGCAGCCGGGACGCTCGCCCGCGAGCGCGGCGCGCAAGGTCGCGCGCGCGCTGGCCAGCACGCTGTCGGGCACGGCGTGGAGGGACGGCGTCCGGCCGGCGGGCAGCACGCACGCCAGCAGCAGCGCCGCCAGCGTGGCGACGGTCGCGCGCCGCGCGCCGCGCCAGCGCCAGACTGGGCGCCGCAGCGCCTCCAGCCGCTGCAGCACGGTGGCTGGCGCCCCGCGCCACGCGGGCGCCGGCAGCAGGCGCCGGCCCGCCTCGGCCAGCAGCGTGGCGCGGTAGCCGGCGGTGTGGTCTTGCAGCCGGTCGGCCACGGCGGCATCGCAGCACAGCTCCAGCAACTGCGCCACGCGGCGCGCCGCCAGCCACGCCAGCGGATGGAACCACAGCAGCGCACGCACGCCGGCGGCGGCCGCCGCCAGCCACGGATCGCGCCGGCGCACGTGGGCCAGCTCGTGCAGCAGCACGTGCCACAGCTCGCGCGCCGGGCGCGCCTGGTCGGCTGGCGACAGCACCACCACCGGGCGCAGCAGGCCCGCCACGTGCGGCCCGGCCGCCTCGGGGCTGGTCAGCACGAGCGGCGCACGCCGCAAGCCCAGCGTCGCCGCGGCCCGGCGAGCCACGCCCGCGACCCGCAGCGGCGCCGGGCAGGCCGCACTGCGGGCCCGGCGCGCGGCGCGCGCGCGCACGCCGGCGAGCAGCAGGCAGCACGCGACGCCCGCCAGCCAGACCGCCAGCGCGGCGAACAGCCAGCCCGGGACCTCGCCGCCGACGTCCGCGCCCGCCAGCGGCCAGGCCCACGGCGCGCGCAGCGCCAACGGCGAAGCCAGCCCCGGCGGCACCAGCGCCTTGGCCAGCACGGACGCCCACAGCAGCAGCCGCACCTGCGGCCAGGCGCGCCGCGCCAGCCAGGCGTCCAGCAGCAGCACGGCCGCGCCCAGCAGCGCGACCTGCAGCGCCAGCGGCGCCATCCAGGCCCACCACGCGGCGGCCACGTCGCGCACCAGCACCTAGCGTGCCCCCTTGCCGTGACGCGCGGCGCCGGGCAGCTCCAGCAGGCGCCGCAGCTCCGCGCGATCCGCCTCGGACAGCTCGTGCTCCTCGACCAGGAAGTGCAGCAGCGGGGCGTAGCCGCCGAAGGCGCGCTCCACGAAACGGCGCAGCGCGAAACGCCGCGCCTGGGCGGCGCCCACGCGCGGCGCGTACAGCGACGCCGTGCCGGCGTGCGTCTCCTTGAGCGCGCCCTTGGCCACCAGGCGCGTGAGCTGGGTCTTGACCGTGGTGTAGGCCCGGTCCGGCCCGCGCGGCAGCGCCTCCAGCACCTCGCGCGCCGACAGCGGGTGGCGCAGCCAGATCACGGTCATGATGCGCCACTCGGCGTCGCTGAGCTTCATGCACGCTCTCCCGGAACGACGGGCGCCGCAAGCGGCGACCGGCGGGCCCTCCTTCTACGACAAGTGTAGAAGGGCGTCAAGGCTGGCGCCCGCGCGCGGAGCGGGTAGACTGCGCGGCTCCCGGGGCGGCGACGGCGGTGGCGCCCGAGGAGCAACCCGCCATGACGCGTCCGCTGGCCTTCACTTCCGCAGCCCTGGCCGCCTGCGCCGCCTGCGCCGCCTGCGCCGCCTTCGCGCCGCCCGCCGCCGGCCAGGCCGGCGCCGTGCTCCGGCAGCAGAAGATCAGCCAGGGCCAGGGCGGCTTCAGTGGCCCGCTGCACTCAGGCGACCTGTTCGGCATCGGCGCGTCGGCCCTGGGCGACCTGGACGGCGACGGCCTCGCCGAGCTGGCGGTCGGAGCCTACTTCGACGACGACGGCGGCCTGGACCGCGGCGCGGTGTGGATCCTGTTCCTGCGCGCGGACGGCAGCGTGCGTGACCAGCAGAAGATCAGCTCCCTGCAGGGCGGCTTTACCGGCGACCTCGACGACTCGGACCTGTTCGGCTGGTCGGTCGAGGGCCTGGGCGACCTGGACGGCGACGGCACGCGCGACGTGGCCGTGGGCGCGTGGCTGGACGACGACGGCGGCCCCGAGCAGGACATGGGCGCGGTGTGGATCCTGTTCCTGCGCCCGGACGGCAGCGTGCGCGAGCACCAGAAGATCAGCCCCACGGCGGGCGGCTTCAACGGCGCGCTCGACTTCGGCGACCGCTTCGGCACGTCGCTGGCGTTCCTGGGCGACCTCGACGGCGACGGCGCGGGCGACCTGGCCGTGGGTTCGCTGTACGACGACGACGGCGGCTCCAATTCGGGCTCGCTGTGGATCCTGTTCCTGCACCCCGACGGGACGGTGAAGCAGGAGCAGAAGATCAGCAACCTCGCGGGCGGCTTCGGCGGCACGCTTCCGACCGATTGCCGCTTCGGCTACAGCGCCGAGCCGCTGGGCGACATGGACCACGACGGCCTGACCGACCTGGCCGTGGGCGCCATCCTCGACCCCGACGGCGGCTTGGGCCGCGGCGCCGTCTGGCTGCTGCTGCTCGACAGCGACGGCACGGTGAAGGACGAGCGCAAGATCAGCTCGACCCAGGGCGGCTTCACCGGTCCGCTGGACGACTACGACAGCTTTGGCCGCTCGATCGCCAACCTGGGTGACCTCGATGGCGACGGCCTGACCGACCTGGCCGTGGGCGCCGTCGCCGACGACGACAGCGCGAACGGCCCGGGCGAGGACCGCGGCGCCGTCTACGTGCTGTTCCTCAATGCCGTGGGCGGAGTGCAGGGCGAGCTGAAGATCAGCGACACGTCCGGCGACTTCCACGGCGTGCTGGACGACTACGACGGCCTCGGCCAGGCCGCGACCGCGCTGGGCGACCTGGACCTCGACGGCGTCGTGGACATCGTCACGACGGCCGTGCTCGACGACGACGGCGGCGAGGACATCGGCGCCGCCTGGGTGCTGTTCCTCAGCGACGGCACCTGGAACAACCCCGGCTTCGCGCTGGCCGGCGCCGCGGGCACGCCCGAGTTGCACGGCCAAGGCAGCCTGCAGGCGGGCGAGCCGCTGACCGTCTCGCTGCGCGGCGCGCCGGCCTTCGCGCCGCTCGTGCTGATCGTGTCGCTGGCGCAGCTCGGCGCGCCGTTCAAGGGGGGCGTGCTCGTGCCAGCCCCGGTCGGCCCGCTGCTGCCGCTGCTGTCCGATGCCGGCGGCGAACTCGCGCTGGCGGGCGCCTGGCCAGCCGGCGTGCCGTCCGGGACGCAGGTCTTCCTGCAGGCGTGGATCGATGACGCCGGCGCGCCCCAGGGCCTGAGCGCCAGCAACGCGCTGGTGGCCACGACGCCCTGATAGGGTCTGACCCGTGCGCCGCCGGGGCCGCCGCCCATGCGTAACATGACGGCGCCGCCCCCGGAGATCCCCATGCGCCTCGCCCACCCGCGCGGCCTGACCCTGCCCCTGCTGCTGGCCCTGGCCTGCGCCGCGCCGGTCGTGCCCGGCGCGCGCGCCGACGTGAACGCCGAGTTCCGCCGCGCGGACCTGGACGTGCAGCCGTGGGTCGAGCGCTTCGAGGGCGAGTCGCGCGAGATCGCGGCGCGGCGCGAGGCGCTGGTGGCCGCGCTGGCGCTGCGCCCCGGCGAGGCCGTGGCCGACATCGGCGCCGGCACCGGCCTGTTCACCGAGCCGCTCGCGCGCGCGGTCGGTCCGCAGGGACTGGTCTACGCCGTCGACATCGCGCCCGCCTTCCTCGAGCACATCCGCCAGCGCGCCGCCGCCGCCGGCCTGGGCCAGGTGCGCACCGTCACCTGCGACGACCGCGACACCCGCCTGCCGGCGGCCAGCATCGACGCGGCCTTCGTGTGCGACACCTACCACCACTTCGAGCACCCGTCCGACACGCTGGCCAGCCTGCGCGCCGCGCTGCGTCCCGGCGGGCGGCTGCTGCTGGTGGACTTCGAGCGCGAGCCGGGCGCGTCGCGCGACTGGGTGCTGGGCCACGTGCGCGCCGGCCGCGCGCAGGTCGCGGCCGAGATCGAGGCGGCCGGCTTCCGGCTGCTGCGGCAGGTGCCGGTCGAGGGGCTGGTCGAGAACTACGTGCTGGAATTCGCGCGGCCGTGACCGCCGCCGGCTTGCTGCTCGCACTGCTGGCGGCGGCCTCGCAGGAGGTTGTTCACGCTTCGGACATCGACGCCGACGAGCAGGTCGTGCTGTTTCCCGCCAGCGCGCGGCCCGCGCCCGGCGGCGGCTGGCTGGCGCCGCTGCACGCCTGGATCTTCGAGCCCGAGCGCGACTCGGCCGTGCGCGGCCGCCTGCTCTCGGCCCTCGCGGACAGCCTGGACCTGCCGCCGGGCAGCGCGGACGAGGCGCTGTTCCGCGAGCGGGCCGCGAGCTTCCTGGCAGACAACGAGCGCGGCCAATGCCTGGAACTGGTCGTGGCCGGCCTGCCCTGCGCCCTGCCGCCCAGCGCCGCGGACGGCCACGCCACGGCCGAGCTGCGACTGCCCGCCGGCGTCGCGCCGGACGGCGCCTGGCTGGACGTCGAGGCCAGCGCGCCGCCCGGCGACGCGCGCCGGCACCGCGGCCGCGTGCGCCTCGTGCCCGCGCAAGGCCTGACCGTCGTCTCGGACATCGACGACACGCTCAAGGTCAGCGAGGTGCGCGACCTGCAGGCCCTGTTGCGGCGCACGTTCCTGCAAGCGTACGAGGCGGTGCCCGGAATGGCGGCCGTGTTCGCGCCCTTGGCCGAGGCGGGCGCGAGTTTCGAGTACCTCTCGTGCAGCCCGTGGCAGCTCGGGCCGGCGCTGCTCGAGTTCCTGCGCGCGTCCGGCCTGCCCGAGGGCGGGCTGCACCTGCGCGCCTTCCGCTGGAAGGACGAGCGCCTGCTGTCGCTGCTGGCGGAACCGGCGGCGCACAAGACGCCGGCGCTGCAGGCGCTGCTGGCCGCGCACCCTGGCCGCCGACTGCTGCTCGTGGGCGACTCGGGCGAGACCGATCCCGAGATCTACGGCGACTTCGCGCGCGCCCACCCCGGCGTCGTGGCCGGCATCCTAGTGCGCGACGTCAGCGCCGAGCCCGGCGACGCCCCACGCTGGTCCACCGCCTTCCGCGACCTCCCGCGCGACCTGTGGCAGGTGTTCCGCGACGCTGCCGAGCTCGACGTGCAACGCCACGCCGAAACCGCCCGCCAGTGCACCCAAGCCCCCACGCCGCCCGACCGCTGACCGCCCCCGCAGCGGCCCGTTTCACCGGGTCGCAAGGAAGCAAGGCTCCCCGGCAGGCCCTCGACGACGTCACAGCGCGACCCAGTTGGCGCGGCTGTAGTGGTGGTGCACCAGCCGCGCCGCGAGGTGCGCCGCCGTGGCCTGCCGCAGGCGCGGGGGCGGGCTGGCCGCGCGCAGGTCCAACTCGCGGCAGCGCTGGATCATGGCCAACAGCACCTGGTCCACGGTGAACAGGTACTCGCCGGTGGCCTGCGCCACCAGCCGGCGCAGCGCGGCGCGCTCGCGGCTCAGGAAGGCCGCCGCCGGCGGCGCGTCGGGCGCGGCGCGCGCCGGCCGGAACAGCCGCGCGAGGTCCAGGTCCGGGACGTCCGGCAGGTGCGGCGAGAAGCGCTTGCGCTTGCGTTCGTAGTGCCGGCGCAGCGTGAAGCCCAGGCGCGACACGGGGTCGGCGCGCAGCCGCGCCACCTGCGGCAGCGGCTCGCGCGCCAGCTCGGCCATCAGCGCGTCCACGTACTCCAGCTTGCGCAGCGCCGGCCAGCCGGCGTAGCGGCGGCGCCACCCGGCGCGCGGCGCCAGCCACACGGCAAAGGTCTCGGCGAAGTCCTCGTCGGGGTGCGCCTGGGCGTAGTAGAGCCGCAGGTGCTGCACGAAGCGCCGGCTGGCCGGGTCGGGCCGGTAGACCTCCGGATAGTCCTGGCTGCTGAGGCCGAAGGTGCGCTGCCAGGCGCGGCGGCGGTGCAGCAGGTACGCGGACTGGATGGCGTGCCCGGCCTCGTGGCGCAGGATGCGCAGGCACTCCTCGCGCGTGTCGCCCTCGACCTCCAGCATCAGGCGCCGCTCGAGGCGCACCAGCCGCGGGTGCGCCAGCACGAACGGGATGGCGATGCCCGCGATGCCCTCGGGCGAGAACCACTCGCTGGACAGCCAGGCGTGCGGGCGGAAGCGCAGCCCGCGCCGCTCGAGCTCGGCGTACAGCCGCTCCAGCGCGTCCTGCAGCCAGGTGTTCTCGAGGCACAGGCCGAGGTCGCGCACGCGCAGGTCGAGCAGGCGCTCGTCGGGCCAGCGGGCCCACGGCCAGCGGCCGGGCGGGACGGAAGTCGGCTTGTGTCGGCGGGCTGGGCTCACGGCGGCCGGCGGGAAAAGGGGGCCGACACTATGGAGCCCCGCGTCCACGTCCGGCAAGGCGTCAGTCGGCGGCCGGCACCGACTCCAGGAACCAGCAGCGCACGGCGCTGTTGTTGAGCGGGTCGCCCTCGGACAAGGCTGCCTCGAGGACCGCCCGCAGCTGCAGGCCGTAGCCCTGCTGCAACAGGTCCCCCACCGGCGAGCCGGCCGGGATGGCGAAGGTCTTCAGGGTCTCGGGCAGGTTCCAGCCCGACACCGCTCCCAGAGAGACGTTGGCGGACGAGAGCAGCAGCTCCAGCGGCAGCGCGGCGGGCGCGGCGAGCTGGCCGTCCTCGTCCACGGCCGCCACGAAGAGGCTCAGCGCCGAGGTAGGCGGCGCGGACGAGCCCAGGTTGACCACGCGCACGCTGGCCACGTAGCCGCCGTCGGCCTCGGCCGAGAGACGCGGCGGGTCCACGGCCAGGTCCCAGCCCGCCGGCGCGGCGGCCGCGCCCGTGCGCATCAGGCGCACCAGCGAGAGCCCCGGCGGCAGCTCGAAGGTCGCGCTGGCGCACGGGCCGCGCTTGGTGACGAGGTCGCTGGTGCTCGCCGCGCCCGGCAGGCTGTCGCAGGTCTCGACGGCCGCGCCGACTTCCAGCAGCCACTCGCCCGCCGGCAGGCCCTCCTCGAGCTGCAGCGTCACGCTCGCGGGCGCGGCGTCGAAGTTGTGCGCGAAGGCCGACCACTCGCCGCCGTCGAGGTCGCGCAGGTTGGTCGAGACCGCCAGGTCGAGGCCCGCGCCCTGCCAGCGCACCAGCGGGCGCAGCGGCAGGCCCTCGACCACGGCCTCGCCGGTGAAGGCCACCTCCAGGTCGCGCAGCACGCGGCCCGGGTTGAGGAACAGTCGGTCGGTGTGCAGCACGTGCGTGGTCAGCAGCGGCCATGCGTTGCGGTAGTAGGCCACGGCGTCGCGGTACGGCGTGGCCAGCAGCAGGGTGGTCTTGGCCGACTTCGGGGCGCAGGCGCTGGTCGGGCCCGCGGCGTAGACCAGCGCGCTGCCCTGGTCGTAGCCGTTGGTGTCCACCCACTCGGCCAGGCGCGCCAGCAGCGCGGCGTCGACGTACGTGGTGCCAGGGTCCAGCGGATCCGCCGTGGTGGTCAGCGTCGCGTCGCCGGCCAGCTCGGCGAACAGGGTCGCGGCCAGCGGGCCGAAGCGCGCGCCGTCGCGGAAGTTCTGCGCGGCCCAGCTCGCGCTGCCGGCGGCGCCGGACGGCTCGCCGGCATCCTCCCAGTCCATCACCGCCCGGAACATGCGCGCCGACGGCAGCAGGAACTGCCAGCGGTCCGCGGCCGTGCTGCCGCGATACGCGCCGTGCAACAGCCCCAGCACGTAGCTCACCTGCCCCTGGGACCACAGCGACGTGTCGCCCGACGTGCCCGACTCCGTATACCACAGGCCGTCGGTGCCCAGCGCGCCGCCGGGCCACTGCGCCGGCGCGGGAAAGCCGCCGGGCTTGCCGGCGGACACGAGCGCGTCGTCGCGCCAGCCGGTGGCCCAGGCGCGCAGGTCGGCCAGCGCGGCGTGGCTGGGCGACAGCGCGCCGCGGCCGGCCAGCGCCAGCGCCGGTGCCACCGCACGGCCGTTGAGGAAGAGGTCCAGCGCGTGGTCCGGGTCGTCGTCGGGGCCGTCGGCGTTGAACCAGTAGCTGCGGAAGCGCGTGCGGCCGGCCGAGTTGGTCCCGGCCAGGGCCGACGCGGGGTCGTCGCTGTCCAGGATCTCGCGCGCGTTGAAGAAGGCCAGGCGCGCCGCGCGCGCCGGCAGGCCGAAGACGCCGCGAGCCATGAGGAACGGGTCGGTGGTGAACTCGGCCGTGTGCTCGACGTCGTAGATGTCGCCCACGTAGTAGCCCGTGCCCACCAGCGGGTGGCCGTCGAGGAAGAAGGCCAGCACGTCGTCGAGAGCGGAGGACAGCAGCCGGTCGTCCTCGTCGCGGCGCACGTGCAGCAGCGGGAAGATCTGCAGCAGGGCCTCGACGTCGTCGCCCGGACCGCCGCCCAGCTCGCCGCCGTCGAGGCGCTCCAGCAGCCAGTAGGCGCACAGGTTGCGGTACAGGGGGAGGAAGGCGCGCTGCGCGTTGGCCCACTCGGGCGCGGCGGGGTCGTCGTCCGGCGCCTGCGCCAGCGGCCCCCACCACGAGGCCTCGATCTCCGCGTCGCTGAACAGGTCCCAGTCCGCCGCGTCCCAGTCCTTGGGATGGCTGCCGGCCTGCGCGTAGGCGTGGAACAGGCGCAGCTCCAGCTCCTCGGAAAAGTCCGCGGCCGCGAAGCCCAGGTCCACGAAGGCCGCGAACAGCGCCTGCAGCTCGACCAGGATGGCCTCGCTGCCGGGGTTGCCCGCGATGAACGAGAGCTGCGGGTTCATCAGCGTGATGTTCGCGCCGCGCTGCTTGAGCGCGCGCGGCAGCAGCGGCGAGGGCTCCCACTGGTCCGCGGTCAGCGTGCCGGCGTTCCAGGCCAGCATGTCGTGCAGTGCCGTCGCCCCGGACGCGGGCGCGGTCAGGCCGCGCAGCTCGCGCTGCGCGACGTGCACGTTGAGGTTGCCCTCCGACTGGCCGAGCTGGGTGTAGATCTGGCCGGCGCAGTCGGGGTTCAGGTAGCCGGGCCCGCCCTGCCCGGGGCACAGCTTGGAGGCCTCGGTGTCGGCGGCGGCGATGTGCGCCAGCGCGCGCTCGAAGGACTGCAACTGGGACAGCAGCCAGGTCGCGCCGGGGTGGCCCGCGTCGCGCGCCGCGGCCAACGCGTCGGCCGCCTCGTCCAGCAGGTGCACGCGGCCGTCGCGGCTGCCGTCCAGCCAGCCGACGAGGTGGCACTGCGCCACGCCGCGCAGCCAGTCGTCCGCCAGCGCCGCCGCCGCCTGCTCGGCCGCATCCAGGTCGCCGGCGTTGAAGGCCGCCACGAAGGCCGCCGCGTCCGGGTCGGCGCTCTGCAGCGACCCCTCCGCCGTGCGCCGCCAGACGATGGGCAGCTCCTCGCGCGCGAAGACCGCGAAGGACGCGAGGTAGATCGCGCCGCCGTCGCTGCTGGAGAAGCGCAGCTTGAAGGCGCCCGCGCCGTCCGTGACCACCGGCACCCAGGCGCGCACGATGCCGCCGAGGTCCGTGTCGTAGATGCCCCCGGCCAGGCCGGTGGCGGCGCGCAAGTCGCGCGCGACGCCGGCCCACGCGCCGGAGAGCCAGGCGTCCACGTCCACGTCGGGCGCATCCGTGGGCAGCGCGGTCCAGTCGCCGCCCACCAGCTCGGTCCACGGCGACAGGGCGCCGACCTCGAGCAGCACGCGCAGCTCCGTGTCCGGCGCCAGCCCGCCCACCGTCAGCAGCGTGTCCTGCGCCAGCGACAGCGACGTGAACAGCCGCTGCTGGTCCACCTGGTCCGGGTCCAGCGTGGCCACGTCGGACGGGAAGGCGACGTAGCCGGCCTGCGGGAAGTACTGCCCCACGTGCACCGTGTCCAGCGGCGCGGGGGACAGCGAGATGCCGGCGGGCGCCTCGCTCTCGGAGAGCAGCTCCCAGCCGGCCTCGGTCTGCGCGTAGCCGTTCAGGTCGCCGCAGTCCACGGCGAGGATGGCCTGGCTGGCGGCCGGGTCGAGGTTGCCGCCGCCCTGGGGATCGCCGCCGCCGGGGTCGCCGCCGCCCGGATCACCGCCTCCGGGATCGCCTCCGCCCGGGTCGCCGCCGGACGTGTCGTCGAAGTGTCCGGGATCCAGCTCCTCGATCTGCGCCACGAGGTCGTCGATCTTCGCGGCGACCTTGTCGAGCTTGAGGTCGAGCTTGGTGGTCTTGGCGGCGCCCTTCTTGATCGCCTTTTGCGCCTGCTTGGTGGCCTTCAGCTTGGCGGCAGCCTCGGCGTCCGTGCCCTCCGGCAGCGCCTGCGCGGCCAGCAGGTCCAGTTGCGCCTGCAGCAACGCGTCCTGCGCGGCCAGCAGCTTGACCTGCGTGTCGGCCAGCTTCAGCTCCTTCTTGGCCAGCTTGGCTTCCAGCTTGGCCAGCAGCTTGGCGGAGGCCGGATCCAGCTCGGCCAGCGTGGCGGGCACCAGGACCAGCACGCACGACAGCGCCGCCGCGAGCGCCCGGGCGAGACCCCGGGCGCCCGGGGCAGGAACCCCGAACGGTCGGCGAGCGGCAGACAAGGCGGCGTGGACCCGGTTGAGCGAGGCGACGGTGCACGCCCTGCATCGGGTCCGGACGGGGATGAGTGCAGTCCGGCGCGCTTCCTGGCGCGCCCCGCGAAAGGAGCCACGGATCGGACCCTCAAGTCATGAGTCCGGCATGGGACGCGGGCCTCGTGCGAGCCGCGCGTCAGGCGCGGCAAGCACGGCCAGCGCACCCGTCGCGACAGCCACGCCCCGCCCTACCAGATCTCCGCGCGCTCCCCCTGCGCCCGCACGGATGCATCCCCCTCGCCGCACCCGAACGCCGCGCGGAACTCCGCCAGGTTCTTCAGCGGCCCGGTCGCCCGGAAGTACGCCGGCGAGTGCGGGTCGGTCTGCACCTGCAGCCGCAGCGCCTCGGGACGGATGGCCGCGCGCCACGACTGCACGAAGCTCATGAAGAAGCGCTGCTCGGGCGTGAAGCCCTGCGCGTCCGGCGTGCGCGGCCGGCCTTCCATGGCCTTCTGGAAGGCCAGGTACGCGATGCGCAGGCCGCCGAGGTCGGCGATGTTCTCGCCCAGCGTCAGCGCGCCGTTCACGTGCAGGTCGTCGATCGCGACGTAGCCGTCGTACTGGCCCTGCAGCACCGCCGCGCGCCGCTGGAACTCGGCCAGGTCGGCCGCGGTCCACCAGTTGGCCAGGTTGCCGTCCTTGTCGTACTGCGCACCCTGGTCGTCGAAGCCGTGCGTGATCTCGTGGCCGATGATCGCGCCCATGGCGCCGTAGTTCTGCGCGTCGTCCTGGTGCTCGGAGAAGAACGGTGGCTGCAGGATGCCGGCCGGGAAGACGATCTCGTTCAGGCCCGGGTTGTAGTAGGCGTTGACGGTCTGCGGCGACATGAGCCACTCGCCGCGGTCCACCGGCTTCGCCAGGCGCGCGAGCTGGCGGCGCACCTCGAAGGCCGCGGCGGCCTGCGCGTTGGCGGCGTAGGTCCGGCGGTCGAGGCGCAGGGCCGAGTAGTCGCGCCACGCGTCGGGATAGCCGATCTTCTGCGCGAAGGCGGCCAGCTTGGCCAGCGCCTGTTCGCGCGTGGCGTCGCTCATCCAGGGCAGCGACTGCAGGCTGTCGCGCATGGCGGCCTTGAGGTTGTCCACCATCTCCAGCGCGCGTCGGCGCGCCTCGGGGCTGAAGGTGCGCGCCACGTACTCCTGGCCCAGCGCGAAGCCCAGCGCCTGGTCCGTGGCCTGCAGACAGCGGCGCCAGCGCGGCTGCTGCTGCATCGTGCCGGTCAGCGTGCGGCCGAAGAAGGCGAAGCTCTCCTGGTCGAAGGCCGAGGACAGGTACGGCGCGGCCTCGTGCACCACGTGCCAGCGCAGGTAGACCTGCCACTCCTCCAGCGGCACCAGGTCCATGAGCTGGCCCGCGGCGACGAAGAAGTCGGTCTGCGCCACGTTGACGCGCGCCACGCGGCCCACGCCCATGCGCGACAGCAGGTCGGCCCAGCGGAAGCCGGGGCACAGGGCGTCGGCGGCGACCGGCGTGAGCGGGTTCCAGGTGGCCTGCGGGTCGCGCAGGCTGACGTTGTCCAGCGAGGACTCGGCCAGGCGCGTCTCGAAGCGCATCACGATGCCGGCGTGCTGCGCCGCCAAGTCGGGCGCCTCGCCCAACAGCACGAACATCGCGGCCACGTGCCCGGCGTACTCGCCGCGCAGCGCGCGGCTTTGCTCGTCGTCGCGCAGGTAGTAGTCGCGGTCGGGCAGGCCGAGCCCGCCCTGCCAGGCCCACAGCACCATCTGCGTGGCGTCGTCGGCGGCCTGCTCGGGGAACAGGTTGAACAGCAGCGGCACGCCCTGGTGCTGCGCGAAGGAGAGGAAGAAGCGCACGTCGTCCAGGCTGGCGCAGGCGTTGATGCGGCCCAGCATGTCGGAGATGGGCAGCAGGCCCTGCGCCTCGACGGCGGCGGTGTCGGTGCAGGCGCACCAGAAGTCGCCCAGCAGGCGCGCCGCGCTGCCCTCGGGCGCATCGGGGCGCGCCGCGGACTCCGCCAGGATCTGGCGCAGCACCTGCTGGTTGCGCTGCTGCACCTCGGTGCCCACGCCGAAGCGGCCGTACTCGGGCGGCACCGGGTTGCGCTCCAGCCAGGCGCCGTTCACGAAGCGGTAGATGTCCGCGCACGGGTCGGCCGTTCGGTCGAAGTTGGCCGGGTCCAGGCTGACCAGCACGGGCAGCGGCGGGCCGGCGTCCTGCGCGGAGGGGCGCACGTCGTCGCGGGCGGGCGCGCCGGGCGCGGCGAGGAGGCCGACGGTCAGCAGGACGAGGACGGCGCGCATGGGCTTGCTCCGGGGCACGGGACGGGCCGCGGATTCTATGCAGGCGGCCGTCCGGCGCGCACCCCGCGCTGCGGCGCAGGCGTGGCGGCCGCGCGGGGGCCGATCCGCGGGCCGGCTCGCGGGGACGCCGGCGCGCGAACTTTGAAAGAAATGCTCGCAGCAATTCTTCCAGCGCTTTGCTCGGAGCAATTCTTTCAAAGTTCGAGACGGCGCGGCCCGCGCGGCTCGCGCACGGCTACGGCAGCCTGGCGCGGAAGGCCGCGGGGTCCTCCCAGAACGTCACCGGGCACTTCTGGCAGCAGAAGCCGATCACGCGCCCTTCGAAGACGATGGCGAAGGCCGGGTCCACCGGGTTGCCGGAGACCGGACACGTCGCATTGGCCGGCGCGAGCGTCGGCGCGGCGCCGGCCGGGTCGCTCCCGACGACGACCGGCGGCTCGACCTCCAGGATCTCCGCGTCGGCCGGCGACCGGGCCAGCAGCTCGATGTCCGGCCGCGCCGCGGCCAGCCGCGCCAGGGCCTCGGGCGACAGGCCTGCCTCCCAGACGTGCGCGCGGCGCAGCGCCGGCAGCGCGGCGAGCGCGTCGGCCGCCGCGTCGCCCAGCGGCGCGCGCACGGCGCGCAGCTCGCTCAGGCGCGCGTGACCGGACAGCGCCGCCAGCCCCGCGCCGGTGACGCGCGTGCGCGACAGGTCCAGGCGCTCGATGTTGGGCATGGCGGCCAGCAGCGGCATCAGCGCGTCGCCCACCGGCGCGCGCGCCAGCGACAGATCGGCCAGCTGCTCGTGCAGCGGCTCGAGCAGCGCCCGCGCGCGCGCGTCGTCCAGCGTGGCGGCGATGGCGGCCGTGTCCACCCACAGCAGCGGCGAGCCTGGCTCGAGCGGCTCGGCGTGCACCAGCGCCTCGGCCAGCGCCGCCAGCGCGGCGGGGTCGGCGTGCGGGACCGCGGTCGGCGCGGGCGGCGCCGCGGGCGCCATCAGCCCGGCCACCGGCCCCGCGAAGGGCGCGCCAGCGCCGATCCAGGCCTCCAGCGCCGCAAGCTCCGCGGCCAGGAGCTGCGACTTGCCTTCGGGCGGCATGTGGTCCTCGTCGTCCACCGGCAGGCGCACGCGGCGGAGCAGCTCGCCTTCGGGCGCAGCGCCGCTGGCCAGCACGGGCCCGTGCTTCCCGCCGGCGCGCAGGCCCTCGGGCGAGTCGAGGCGCAGGTCGGACTTCTGCCGCTCGGCGCCGTGGCAGGCCGAGCAGCGCGCGGCCAGCAGCGGCGCCACGACGGCCGCGTACGCGTCGCCGCCGGCCGGCGGCGCGGTCGGCGCGCGCAGCGGCTCGAGCAGGAAGTCCGCGCCGTGCGTGAGCGTCGCGCCCAGGTGCCCGGTGGGCACGGCCAGCGCCAGCACGCCCAGCAGCGCCACGCGGTAGGCGCCGGGACGCGCGCGACGCGCGAGCAGCGCCGCGAGCAGACAGGCGCCGGCGAGGAACAGGCCGAGCTGCTCGTGCCGCTCGACCAGCTCCGTCTCCACGCGGTCGGGCGCGTGCCCCAGCAGCCAGCCGGTGCCCGCGGCCAGCAGCGCCGCGGCGGCCGTCAGCGCCGACAGCAGGCGCCGCGCGTCGGTCACGTCGCGCCGCCGCGCGAGCAGCTCCACGGCCACGAGCGCCGCCAGCAGCCCCAGCGGCAGGTGCAGCAGCAGCGGGTGCAGCCGGCCGAGAACCTGCACCCAGGGCTCGCTCACGCCAGCAGCTCGCGCCGCACCTCGCCGAAGACGTCCGTCAGGCGGAAGTCGCGCCCCTGGTGGCGCCAGGTCAGGCGCGTGTGGTCGAGGCCCAGCAGGTGCAGCAGGGTGGCGTGCAGGTCGTGCACCGAGACCGGGTTCTCGGCGATGTTGTAGCCGTAGTCGTCGGTGCGGCCGTAGCTGATGCCGGGCCGCACGCCGCCGCCGGCCATCCAGATGCTGAAGCAGCGCGGATGGTGGTCGCGGCCGTAGTTGGTGGCGGAGAGGTCGCCTTGGCTGTAGACCGTGCGGCCGAACTCGCCGGCCCACAGCACCAGCGTGTCGTCCAGCAGGCCGCGGCGCGCGAGGTCGCGCACCAGCGCGGCCTGCGGCTGGTCCACCGCCAGGCACTGGCTGCGGATCTCGCCGGGCAGGTTGTTGTGCGCGTCCCAGCCGCGCATGTAGAGCTGCACGAAGCGCACGCCGCGCTCGCACAGCCGCCGCGCCAGCAGGCAGTTGGCGGCAAAGCTGCCGGGCTTGCCCACGTCCGGGCCGTACAGCGCCAGCGTCTCCGCGTCCTCGTCGGAGAAGTCGGTCAGCTCGGGCACGGACATCTGCATGCGGTGGGCCATCTCGAACTGCGACACGCGCGCCAGGATCTCGGGGTCCAGCGTGCGTGCGTGCTCCTCGGCGTTGAGCCGCGCGGACAGGTCCAGCAGGCGCCGGCGGTCCTGCGGCCGGACTCCGGCCGGGTCGCGCAGGAACAGCACCGGGTTCTCGCCCGCGCGGAACTGGCAGCCCTGGTGCTCGCTGGGCAGGAAGCCGCTGCCCCAGAAGCGCGCCGAGAGCGCCTGCATGTTGCCCGTGCCCTGCGTGATCAGCACCGCGAAGGCCGGCAGGTTGGCGTTGGCGTTGCCCAGGCCGTACGAGATCCACGAGCCGAAGCTGGGCCGTCCGGGCTGCTGGTGCCCGGTCTGGAAGAAGGTGATGCCCGGCTCGTGGTTGATGGCCTCGGTGTGCATCGAGTGCACGAAGCACAGCTTGCCGGCCATGGCGGCCGTGTGCGGGATCAGCTCGGACAGCCACACGCCGTCCTGCGCGTTCGCGTGCCGGCTGAAGCGGAAGATCGACGGCGCGACGGGAAAGCGCGTCTGCCCGCTGGTCATGCCGGTCAGGCGCTGGCCCTGGCGCACGGACTCGGGCAGCTCCTGGTCGAAGCGCGCGCGCAAGGATGGCTTCCAGTCGTACAGGTCCAGGTGGCTGGGCGCGCCCTCCATGTGCAGGTAGATCACGCGCCGCGCGCGGGGCCGGAAGTGCACGCCGCCGGTCGGGCCGCCGTCCAGCGCGCGCGCCGCGCCGCCCAGCAGCCCGTGCAGCGCGGCCACGCCCAGCGCCGCGCCGGCCGTGCCGGCCGCGCCCGACAGGAAGCGCCGGCGCGTGAGGTCGAGGCCGGGTGCCCGGCGCGTATCCATGCTCAACTCCGGGAGAGGGTGGCGTCGAGGGACAGCACGGTGTTGGCCAGCAGCGTCCAGGCGGCCAGCTCGGGGCGCGACAGGTCCATGGGCAGCGGGCTCTCGCCCGGCTCCAGCACGCCGTCGGCGGCGGAGGGCTCCTGCGCGTAGCGCGCGCGCAGGTCGGCCAGCGCGGCGGCCAGCTCGGCGGCCTCCGTCGCGCCCGGCGCGCGCCCGGTGCAGCGGCGGAAGAGGCGCGCGAGGCGCGCGGCGTCGTCGCCCGGCTCGCCCAGCGTGCGCGCCGCCAACGCGCGCGCGGCCTCGACGAACTGCTCGTCGTTCCACAGCACCAGCGCCTGCAGCGGCGTGTTGGTGGAGATGCGGCGCACGTTGCAGGTCTCGCGCGTGGGCGCGTCGAAGGCCAGCATCGACGGCGGCGGCGCGGCGCGCTTCCAGTAGGTGTACAGGCTGCGGCGCCAGAGATCCTCGCCCTCGCCGCGCACGAAGGTGCGCGTGTTGCTGGCGGGCATGGCCACCTCCTCCCACAGCCCGGGCGGCTGGTAGGGCTTGACCGACGGGCCGCCGAGGCGCTCGACCAGCAGGCCCGACACGTACAGCGCCTGGTCGCGGATCTGCTCGGCCGGCAGGCGCCGGCGCGGGAAGCAGGCCAGCAGGCGGTTGTCCGGGTCGGCCTCGCGCAGCTCGGGCCGCGCGCGCGACGACTGCCGGTAGGTGCGCGACGTCAGCAGCAGGCGCAGCAGGTGCCGCTGGTCCCAGCCGTTCTCGCGCAGCTCGACCGCCAGCCAGTCCAGCAGCTCGGGATGGCTGGGCCACTCGCCCTGCCCGCCGAAGTCCTCGCTGGTGCGCACGAGGCCGGCGCCGAAGACCTGCTCCCACAGCCGGTTGACGGCCACGCGCGCCACCAGCGGGTTCTCCGGCGCCACCAGCCACTGCGCCAGGCCGCGCCGGTCGCGCGGCGCGTCGGGCGCCAACGCGCCCAGCGCCGCCGGCACCGCGCGCGCGACCGGCTGCCGGGTGTCGGGATGGTCGTACTGCCCGCGCAGCAGCACGAAGGTCTCGCGCGGCATCTCGCGCTCGCGCATGACCATCGTGCGCGGCACGGTGGCGCGCACGTCAGCCAACCCGGCCTCCAGCTCGCGCACGCGCGCGCTGCGCAGCGCGTGCACGGGCGAGAAGGCCAGGCGCCAGGCGTCGCGCAGCCGCTCGGCGCGTTTGCCCTCGAGCGCGGCGCCGGGCAGCAGCCCGAGCAGCAGCGCGCCGCCCAGCTCGTCCGCCGGCGGGCTGTCGCGCCAGAAGAAGCCCGCCTCGCCGCCGGTGTTGATCACCTGCCCCACCAGCACGTGCGTGCCGGCCGGCAGCTCCAGCGTGAAGGCGTCCTGGTCGGGCGCGAGGCTACGGTCCACGCGGTTCTCGTAGAGCATGCGGCCGTCGAGGAACAGGCGCAGGCCGTCGTCGCTCCCCAGGCTCAGCGGCAGGCTGCGCGCCGTGGGCGCGTGCAGGCGGCGGCCGACGTGGACCACGCCCGTGCCCGCAGGCAGGCCGAAGGGCCGGCCGTCGGCCAGCGTCGGCTCGTGCATCCAGTACTGGTTGCCGGCGCCGAAATTGCGCGCGAGGTCCAGCTTCGCGTCCGACTCGGGGCCGGGCGCGAGGTCATAGGCCTCCTGCGCGCCGGCCGCCGGAAAGGGCCCGACGCGGTACCAGTCCGAGCGCGCCAGCGGCAGCCGCCACAGCGACTCCTCGCGCAGCGG